>ERZ795044.349-NODE-349-length-42549-cov-6.906646_pt1 | contig 42549 bp, 43 predicted proteins | sample MGYA00375128_ERZ795044 | MGnify/ENA primary metagenome ERZ795044 (study PRJEB30173, sample SAMN05720213) | anaerobic digester metagenome | isolation source: active sludge of municipal wastewater-treating anaerobic digesters | place: USA | collected 2014-12-22 ...
ACGACACCTTCTATTTTCCTGATGGTCGCGTGTTGCGGACTCATACCTCCGGCGTGCAAGTCCGCTTCATGACCGAAAACAAACCGCCGCTGCGGATGATTGCCGCAGGCAAGGTTTACCGTTCCGATTCCGATCAGACCCACACGCCGATGTTCCATCAGGTCGAAGGTTTGCTGATCGATGAAACCTCGAGCTTCGCCGATTTGAAAGGCACCTTATCCGAATTCGTCCGCGCATTTTTCGAACGCGATTTCGAAATGCGTTTCCGCCCGAGCTATTTTCCTTTCACCGAACCATCGGCGGAAGTGGATATCGCCTGGCAGCAACCGGATGGCAGCACGCGTTGGCTTGAAGTGCTTGGCTGCGGCATGGTGCATCCGAATGTGTTGCGTAATTGCGGTATCGATCCGGAACGTTATAGCGGTTTTGCGTTTGGTCTTGGCGTGGAACGCTTCGCAATGTTGCGCTATGGCGTCAACGATCTGCGCAGCTTCTTCGAAAACGACACGCGGTTTTTGAAACAGTTTGCATAAAAATTTGATTAGGGTGCGCCGGTGGCGCACCAGGTGAATAACAATGTTTAACCGGTGCGCCAAGGCGCACCCTACGGAATAAAGAATGAAATTCCCGGAAAGCTGGTTACGTGAACATGTCAAAGTCGATGCCACACGCGAAGAGTTGTCGACGCGACTGACGGCCATTGGCCTGGAAGTGGAAGCGCTGGAAGAAATCGGCGGCGTGCTCAATGGTGTCGTCGTTGCTGAAATTCTGTCGGCAGAAAAACATCCTGAAGCCGACCGTCTGCAGGTCTGCAGCGTGAACCTCGGCGCCGGCGCTCCGGTGCAAATCGTCTGTGGTGCACCGAATGCCCGCGTTGGCTTGAAAGCGCCGCTTGCAACGGTCGGTGCGGTATTACCGGGCGGTCTTGAAATCAAGCCGGCGAAACTGCGCGGCGTTGAATCCTTTGGCATGCTTTGTTCCGCGAAAGAACTGATGATCGATCCGGATGCTTCCGGCTTGCTGGAACTTCCTGCCGATGCTCCGGTTGGCGCTTCACTTTCGCACTATCTTGGCTTGCCTGATGCCAGCTTTGAATTGAAACTGACGCCGAATCGCGCCGATTGCTTCAGCGTGCGCGGCGTGGCATTCGATGTTGCCGCCGCTTTCGGCGCGCAAGTCGAAGCCCTGCAAATTCCGGAAGCGAAAATCGCTTGCTCCGAAAAGATGACCGTACAACTTCAAGCCGGCGCAGACTGCCCGCGTTTTTGCGGCCGCATCATTGACGGTTTGAATATCGCAGCAAAAAGCCCGCTTTGGCTAACCGAAAAATTGAAGCGCGCCGGATTGCGTCCGATTAGTCCGCTGGTCGATATCACCAATTTCATCATGCTCGAGTTAGGACAGCCGATGCATGCCTACGACGCTGCGAAGTTAAGCGGACCTGTCGGCGTGCGTCACGCGAAAGCTGGCGAACAATGCAAATTACTTGACGAGCGCGAAGCCGAACTGGATCCGGGTTTTCTCGTCATCACAGATGCTGACCATGTCGTTGGTTTGGCGGGCGTGATGGGCGGTTTCGATACCCGCGTCACCGAAAGCACCACAAAAGTGTTTCTGGAAGCCGCGCACTTTGCGCCGAGTGCAATTATCGGTCGTTCGCGCAAGCTGGGCATGCACACCGATGCTTCCCATCGTTTTGAACGCGGTGTTGATCCTGCGATGCCGCGCATTGCGGTGGAACGTGCGACCGAACTGGTTCTGCAAATCTTGGGCGGCAATGCAGGCGAAATTACCGAAATTGAATTGACAGAACATTTGCCGAAACCGACCCCGGTATTGCTACGCCGTTTGCGTTTGCAACGCGTGCTTGGTATTACGATAGAAGATGCAAAAGTCGAACAAATATTCAGGGCGCTTGGCATGCAGGTGCATGCCGATGATCAAGGTTGGCAGGTCACGCCGCCAACGCGCCGTTTCGATATCGAAATCGAAGAAGACCTGATCGAGGAAATCGCCCGCATTCACGGTTATGAAAATATTCCGGTGACCTTGCCATCCGGACAAATTTCACTGGTTTCGCCTTCCGAAACGAAAGTGGATGAAGCCAGCGTAAGGCGCCAGCTGGCGGCGCGCGATTATATTGAAAACATCAATTATGCATTCGTGGATGAGACACTTTTAACTAACTGGTCTTTGCAAGCCAACTCGGTTCCATTGGCGAATCCGCTGACCAGCGAATTGGGTGTCATGCGTACTTCCTTGTTGCCGGGCTTGGTGGAAGCATTGCGTCGCAATCTTGCACGCCAGCAAAATCGCATTCGCTTGTTCGAATTGGGTCGGGTATTTCATAAAGCGGCACAGAAGGATGCGGCACCGATTGAAACACGTCGCATCGCCGGTGTGATTTGCGGCAACGCAAATGCCGAGCAATGGGGCATTAGAAATGCCGAAGCCGATTTTTACGATCTGAAAGCCGATGTCGAAAGCCTGCTGAAACTATCGAATTTATCAGCCGAATTTGTTGCTTCCGATGCCGTGTTCTCCCACCCAGGCCGTAGCGCAAATATCATGCTGCATGGCAATAAAATTGGCTGGCTCGGTTACCTGCATCCGCGGCTTGTTAAAACTTGTGACATTGGTACCGAGGTTTTGGGTTTCGAACTGGATTTCTCGGCGGTAACAGAACGCGCAATTCCGGTCGCTAGCGAGCTGTCCAGGTTTCCGTCTGTCCGCCGGGATATCGCGCTGGTCGTGCCGGAAAGTACGCCTTGGGCCGCATTGGAGGCCAGTCTGAAGCATGCTTTGGGCCCTTTGTTGCGGGATGTTCTATTGTTCGACCGCTATGTCGGAACCGGCCTCGAACCGGGATCAAAAAGTTTGGCTATGGGCTTGATATTACAAGACGTTTCCCGCACCCTAACCGACTCGGAGTCAGAGTCCGCCGTGCAAAAAGCGCTGGCTGCACTGGACCGGGATTGCGGGGCGAAATTAAGAGGATGAGCCTGATTCACGTCAGAGCTCGACAGGGGATGATATGGCGTTAACCAAAGCAGAAATGGCCGAACGTTTATTCGAAGAAGTTGGTTTGAATAAACGTGAAGCGAAAGAATTCGTGGATCTATTTTTCGACGCGCTGCGTGAATCGCTCGAACAAGGTCGCAGCATCAAATTGTCCGGTTTCGGAAACTTCGACTTGCGCGAAAAAAACCAGCGTCCGGGTCGCAACCCGAAGACCGGCGAAGAAATTCCGATTTCCGCACGTCGCGTCGTCACATTCCGTCCGGGTCAAAAACTGAAGGAGCGCGTAGAAGCTTATGCTGGATCCGGGCAGTAATCGCGAGTTACCGCCGATTCCGGCGAAGCGCTACTTCACCATTGGTGAAGTCAGTGAGCTGTGTGATGTCAAACCGCACGTGTTGCGCTATTGGGAAACCGAATTCGAAAGCCTGTCGCCGGTGAAACGTCGTGGCAACCGTCGTTATTACCAGCGTCATGATGTTCTGATGATCCGTCAGATTCGCGGATTATTGTATGAAGAGGGCTACACGATAAGTGGTGCGCGTCTGCGCCTCGAAGGGGAAACCGGTCGTGCGGATGCCAGTATTTCCGCACAAGTGATCAAGCAGGTACGTATGGAACTTGAAGAAGTACTGCTGCTGTTGAAGCGTTAATGCAAATCCGAGGCACGCTAAAGTATAATTCCCAGATGTCGGGGCGTAGCGCAGCCTGGTAGCGCATTTGCCTGGGGGGCAAAGGGTCGTGGGTTCAAATCCCGCCGTCCCGACCAAATTTATGAAGTGTTGTTGCAAAAATCCCCGAACAAAAAAACCGCCGAAAGGCGGTTTTTTTATGGAACGATCCTGTAGGAGCGCCTAAAGGTGCTCCTATGAAACCCGATCAGCTATCAAATAAATCCGCACTCAATGCCTGTGTCGTCGAGGCTCCGCTTCGCATGGCGGAGGCATGCGCATGAATCCTCGGCAATACTCGTGCGAAATAGAAACGGGCAGTTTCGAGTTTCATGGTTTTGAAGTCGTCGCCATGGCTGCTGTTGTTCGCAGCAGCGACTGAACGTGCCCACCAATAGGCCAGAACGACATAACCCGAGTAATAAAGGTAGTCGTATGAAGCCGCGCCGATTTCATCAGCATTGCTCATCGCTTTCTTGCCGATTTCCATCGTCAGTTCACCCCATTGCTTGGTGACTTCTGCCAGCGGCAATACAAATTCGGTCAGCTCGGGTTTCGTTGCGTTTGCTTCGCAAAATTGCTGGATCATTCCCAGGAAGCGGCGCATGCCGGCGCCCTGTTGTTGCATGATCTTTCGGCCGAGTAAGTCGAGAGCCTGGATGCCGGTCGTACCTTCGTAAATCGTCGTAATCCGGGCGTCACGCGCCAATTGCTCCATACCCCACTCGCGAACATATCCATGTCCGCCAAAGCATTGCAGCGCGTGATAGGTGCATTCATTGGCCCATTCGGTCAGCAGGCCTTTCACGATAGGCGTGAGGAAGCTGAGGATTTCATCGGCCTCCTTGCGCTCTTCTTCGTCCTTGCTGCGCTCCAGAATATCGACTTGAAGCGCGGCATGAAGGGCCATCACGCGACCGCCTTCGGCGAGTGCCTTGCAGGTCAGCAACATCCTGCGGATATCGGGATGCACGATGATCGGGTCGGCCGGCTTTTCCGGAAATTTCGCGCCCGACAACGAACGCATTTGCAAACGATCACGGCTATAGGCAAGTGCATTCTGGTAAGCACGGTCAATCAGGCCCAGCCCTTGCAAACCGACAGCAAGGCGAGCGGTATTCATCATGGTAAACATCGCGTTCAAGCCCTTGTTGGCCTGTCCAATCAAATAACCCTCGGCGCCATCAAAATTCATCACGCAGGTCACCGAGCCATGAATCCCCATTTTGTGTTCGATCGAGCCGCAGGACAGCGCATTTTTTGCCCCCATGCTGCCATCACGTGAAACCTTGTTTTTCGGAACGATAAAAAGGGAAATTCCTTTGGTACCTGCCGGAGCGTCTGGTAAACGCGCGAGTACCAAGTGCACGATATTGTCAGTGAAATCGTGTTCGCCGCCGGTAATGAAAATCTTGGTACCGGTCACTGAATAACTGCCATCGGCATTCGGTTTTGCCGCGGTTTTCAACAAGCCGAGATCAGAGCCGCAATGCGGCTCTGTCAAACACATGGTGCCGGTCCACCGTCCTTCGATAATCGGCTTGAGAAATGCTTCTTTCTGCCACTCTTCACCGTGGTGTTTCAAGGCTTCGGTCGCGCCGTGCGAGAGCAGGGGGTAATTACCCCAGGCCAGATTGGCAGCATCGATCATTTCCTTGACCACGGCACCGAGTGATTCCGGCAAATCCTGGCCACCCATGGCTTCGGGTGCCGTTAGACCACTCCAGCCACCCTCGACGAACTGCATGTAGGCTTCCCTGAAGCCGGGCGGGGTACTGACTGCTCCGGTGTCTTTGTTGTGCACACAACCATGCTCATCGCCAACGGAATTCAACGGTGCCAAAATGCCTTGCGCAAACTTGGCCGCCTCTTCAAGAACGGCATCCATTGTTTCGCGATCGGCATTGGCAATTCCCAGTTTCGCGAACAATTTTTCGGATTCCAGTACATCGAACAGTGCAAACTTCATGTCGCGTTGCGGGGCAGTGTAATTATTCATGATTCGTCCAGTGATTAGCGCAAGGTGCCGCTCAGGCCGGGAACGGCGTTGAGGGCGCTTTCGTATTTGATTTCATAATGACCGCGCGGGTCGCTGCTGGTGATTTCACCGGCAAGTCTGTAACCGAGGCGGCTGCGATTTTTGATGGCATTGTTGATAGCGCCGAGCGCGGCCTGATCCAGTTGCAAACGCTGTTGCACAATTTCGTTGGAGCCAGGGCCCACGCTGATGCCAGGATTGAAGTCGAGAGTCGCTGCATCAATGTCGCCGAACTTCATCGTCCCGCTAATTTTCGAGTAGTTCATCGCCACCGTACTGTAATTCTGGATGCGAAATTTGACGCTGACCTGACCGTCGGCCTGCAATAAGATCTCCTGCAGACTGACTTGCGGCGGAAACACGCGTTTTACCGGACCGCCGCAGGCGGAGATGCCCAGCATCAGGCAAAGCATAAGTATTTTCTTCATAAAACCTCGTTGGATGCCCCGTGAATCGCCCATTACGAATCCACGACTACGAACCCACATAGATTAACAAGTTCAATGTTTTTATGGGGTAAAAATGCCGGCAATATGGCTCGCGGACCGATAATCGATCTGCGCATTCAAGGTTTAGTAGGGACATCTGAAGAGATGGTGGCCAGAGAGGGAATCGAACCCCCGACACAGGGATTTTCAATCCCTTGCTCTACCAACTGAGCTATCTGGCCTAAGTATTGCGAACGCCGGACAGTTTCACGACGAGCCGCAAATGATACCGGCGCACCATGTTTTTGGCAAGCAATATGAGCGATTAAATCTGCGGTAAACACCCGAGATGCCTGCGCTTGGCGCTTCATCATCGAAAGAGTAAGGTGCCGTGACTGCATCAAGTATCACGGAGCCTGCGATGAAACGACTATTGGTACTGTGTTTGGGTTTTCTGTTGATCGCCGCTTGCTCTTCACCGGGCTTTACCCGGGATCGTGATTATTCCGAGCGTCTAGCACTGGTGGCCCGGTTCGCCGGAAAGCCGGTCCCCTACGTTCGCTTCGGTTTGCCGAAAATCGCCTATGACTGGGAACCGCTCGGCGACACGGCCGTGCTGGTTTGGCATACACGAAGCAAAGCTTATTTGGTGGATCTGGAAAAATCGGATTCCTGCCGTGATATCGATCGTGAAATGAAAATTCGTCTCGACGGCAATATCAATGATCTGGATGCACGAAATGGCTATATCGAATTACGCAATGGCGGCTGGTGCAAGATGACCCAGATTCGCCCCGTCGACGTGGCCGGTCTGAAGCAGGCGGAAAAATCGAAGACTCAATAAGAATCCGATGAAGCGGTCAGCAAACAACAATCAATTTTCAGGCGCTACGTAACCCGCTGGCTTCTCCGCGCCATCGCCGAACAGGAATTTTTCCATTTCGCCTTCAAGATAGGCTCGGTGTTTGGGATCGAGTGGCGACAAACGATTTTCGTTGATCAACATGGTTTGATGCGCCAGCCAGCTTTGCCATGCTTCCTTGCCGATATTGTCGAAAACTTTCTTGCCAAGCGTTCCAGGCCAGGGAATAAAGCCCAGACCTTCGGTTTCAATCTGGTTTTTTACACAGAAAACGGTACGGCTCATATTTTTTGATCCTGGTTGCTCAATGATTCGAGTAATTTTTTCACGGGTGCCGGTAAACCGACGGAAGGCATTTCAGATAATGGCAGCCAACGTGTGTCATCAGACTCGGCAATTTTATGCTTCGCCTGCAGCTCACGCCATAAATACGGCTTGATCATCAGATGGTAGTGGCTGAAGGTGTGTTGAAACTCCGGCAACGCAATATTGCCGGTTCCGCCATTGCTGGAGTACATGGTCACGAAAGGTTCGGCTTCATCTTGCCTCGTCACTTCCGGTAGCGACCACATGCCGGACCAGACGCCTTTTGCAGGTCGGCGCGATAACAAGACTTCGTTCTTTTGGCTCATCAATACCAGCATGACAGTATGGCGCGTCGGTATTTTTTTACCGGCCTTTTTCTTCGGAAATTCGGAAACGCGATTTGTAATGTAGGCGACACAGCTTTTATTGAACGGACATTCAATGCATCGCGGTTTGCTGCGCGTGCATAGTGTTGCGCCGAAATCCATGATGGCTTGCGTATAGTCGGCATTGCGTTTTTCCGGTAGCAAGCTTTCCGATAAAGCCCATAATTCTTTTTCAACGGCTGGCAGCCCCGGCCAACCTTCAACACCGTAATAGCGGCTCAGTGTTCGTTTTACGTTGCCGTCGAGAATCGCGAAAGGCCGGTCATGCGCCTGCGACAAAATCGCTGCTGCAGTCGATCTTCCAATGCCGGGCAGGGCAATCAACTCGTCCAGCGTATCCGGCAATTGGCCGTCATGGATTTCGCTGCGAATTTTCGCAGTGCGATGCAGGTTTCTCGCGCGGGTGTAATAGCCAAGTCCGGCCCATAAAGCGAGCACGTCATCGAGCTCCGCTTTTGCGAGTGAATCCAGATCCGGAAAACGACTCAGGAAGTTTTCAAAATACGGGATAACGGTGGCGACCTGCGTCTGTTGCAGCATGATTTCCGAAAGCCAGACGCGATAAGGGGTTCGTGGATGTTGCCATGGCAAGTCGTGACGGCCGTATTTATCGAACCAGGTCAACAGGGTCTTTGCAAACATTATTTGACGGCGTCCGGTGTAATTTCGATGCTGACACCTTCCAGGCTTACACCGTCAAGTTCGATAACGGGCGTGTCAAATTGGCCACTCAAAGGTGGCAATGGCGAACCGTCTTTTTGTTCGATCCATTGCTGGATGTCGGCGATTTTCAGCATGCTTTTGAACTGGCTTTTATCTACGGATAGCTTCAAGGTAATCGCATCGGAGAAGTCGGGCTTGCCGGAATAATGCAATTGGTAGGGAATGTTTTTTGTCTGATGGTTCATTGGTGCAGGCAGTACCGGCCAGTCTTTCGGCCACTCTGAAATGGTTCCTTCACTATGGATGGCAAGCGAATCGCCAAAGCCCACTGCAAGATTAGCCTGCAAATTTGGCAGCGGCGATTCGCTTTTCCAGTCGAGAGTTTTGCTTTTGATGTCGAAACTTTTTTCCAGGCTGGCAAAGTTGCCAGCAGTCATGATTTGATAGGGTATGGGTTTGTCACCAAGATTGAGTTCACCTTTGCTTTCAAGAGTGAATTCCGAATTCAATCCGGCTTTCGCAAGGGTCAGGGAACCGTCAAAACTGACCGTGGTTTTTTCCTGATGGAAAACGCCGGCGAGTTTTACATTCACGGGCTGCTGGTTTTCGAGATTTGGCATCGACAAATTCATTTTGCTGATCGAATAACCGGTGTCCAGCAGCAGGCCATTATTGATTTCTAGTCCGCTGGTGAAAGTGGGAACTTCGAAAGGGGTCGCGGGGCGCGTTGCCTGCCATGCCTGCAAGCCGGCCAGATTCAGTACGGGGTTGTCCGCTGTAATGCGTGTGATATGGGGTGTGTCGCCCAGAATCGTGCTCCAGGGCAGAGAAATTTCAACACGTTTTGCACTCAGAAAAACCTTGCTGTCGGCCGGATTGACGACTTTGAGATTCGGCAATACCAATCGAGGTTCTGGTTTCATCGCATAGCTCGGCAAGCCGTCGAATTCAAACTTCAAATTCAGTTCTTCGCCGATTTTCCCGAGTACGGTATGCGTCAGTTTTGTCGGTTCGAGTTGCTTGTTCACCCACCACGCACCAATGGCGAGGAGCAAGCCAAGGCTGATCAGGAAAATCCAGATACGTCGTGCGCGTTTGCTCAAGCTCATCCGTCGATATGTTCCGGCAGCAAGGCATCAACGAATGCTTCGGGGTCAAACACGCGCAGGTCTTCGAGTTGTTCGCCGAGGCCGACAAAACGAATCGGGATATTGAATTCGCGCGCAAGTGCGAACAATACGCCGCCTTTGGCGCTGCCATCCAGCTTCGTGACGACCAGACCAGTAACGTTCACGGCGGCATGAAATGCGCGTAGTTGATTGATAGCGTTTTGTCCGGTGGTTCCGTCAATCACCATCAACACTTCATGCGGCGCGCTGACATCCACCTTGCCAAGTACGCGGCGAATCTTGCCAAGCTCGGCCATCAAACCCGCTTGCGTATGAAGGCGGCCCGCTGTATCGGCGATCAATACGTCAAACCCGCGCGCTTTCGCCGCTTGCAGGGCATCGAAAGTCACCGAAGCAGGGTCGGCATCCTGGCCTTGGGCAATGACAACGACATTATTGCGCTCACCCCATACTTTCAATTGTTCGACGGCGGCGGCACGAAACGTATCGCCGGCCGCCAGCATCATGCTGCGGCCTTCACTTTGAAAGCGACGTGCCAGTTTCCCGATGGTGGTTGTCTTGCCGACGCCATTGACGCCGACGGTCAGAATAACGAAAGGTTTTTCCACGCCGTCGAAAGAAAGCGGCTTCGCGATCGGTTGCAGGATATTCAATAAATCCTGACGCAGGGTTTTCAATAAAGCCTGCGCATCGGCGAACTCATGCACCTTCATTCCATGACGCAGTTTTTGCACGATTTCGGTCGTGGCCTTGACACCGACATCGGCCGATATCAATGCAGTCTCGATTTCATCAAGCAGGTTTTCATCCAGTTTCGGGTTCTTCGCGAACAGGCCGCCGATGCCGACGGCGAACAGGCTGGATTTCAGGCGTTCGCGCCACCCCAATTTTCCAGGCGCTGCCGGCACGGCGGGCAAGGGCGCAGTGGCTTCTTGAGGCAAAGCCTTGCCGGATTCAGGACTTACGGTTTTTTTCTTGAAAAAATCAAACATTGCTTCATTCAATCGCGGACAATAGCGCCAATCTTAACATTCGCGACTAGATTCCCGATGAACAAGGCACCCTTTGGACAAGTCCGCATTATTTCCGGGAATTTGCGTGGTTCTAAATTGCCGGTAGAAACCTATCCGGGCTTGCGGCCTACCAGTGACCGGGTGCGCGAAACGCTTTTCAATTGGCTTCAGTCACACATCTCCGGACGCAGGATTCTGGACTGTTTTGCAGGTACCGGTGCTTTGGGCTTTGAAGCCGCATCGCGTGGCGCGGCTGAAGTCGTGTTGCTGGAGAAAGTCCCGGCTCTGGCAGCTTCATTACGCGAAACGGCAGCCAGATTGAAGGCTGACACTGTCAGGGTGGAAACCAGCGACAGTTTTGCCTGGCTTGGCCGCCCGGCAACAACGCGATTCGATCTGGTTTTTATCGACCCGCCATTCGGGACCGAGTATGCGCAACAGGTACTCCCTTTACTTGGACCCTGGTTGGCAGATCAAGCCTGGGTCTATGTCGAAACCGGTCGCTCCACCCGCATCGAAGTGCCAAGTACATACCAACTTCATCGCGAGGGTAGTACCCGCGAGGTTTGGTATCGGCTGTTCAGGCATGACACTGCTACACTGTCGCCCAGTTCACCAGAGCAATCAGCATGACTCCAGCCCACAGCCGTATCGCGGTGTATCCAGGTACTTTTGATCCGATTACCAATGGTCATATCGATCTGATCAATCGGGCGGCAGTCTTGTTTGAAAAAATCATCGTCGGCATCGCCGAAAGCCCCGGTAAAGGACCTGCCCTGCCATTGGAAGAGCGGGTTTCCCTCGCGAGAACGGCATTGGCGCACTGCACGAATGTCGAAGTCCGCGGATTCAACACCTTGCTGGCACATTTTGTCCATGAAGTCGGCGCTGGGGTCTTGCTTCGCGGTCTACGTGCGGTTTCGGATTTCGAATATGAGTTCCAGCTGGCCAGTATGAACCGGCATTTGATTCCAGACGTGGAAACGCTTTTCCTGACACCGGCGGAGCAGTACAGCTTCATTTCGTCGAGTCTGGTCAGGGAAGTCGCGCGACTTGGCGGTGATGTCTCCGGCTTCGTGCATCCGGCGGTTGCAAAAGCATTGGCGACAAAATGGAAGCAACCGTAAAATTTCAATTGATCAAAAGCGCCACATATAAAACAAAAGGGGGTAAGACCATGTTACGTACAGGATTTATCGTTTCACTACTCATCGCTTCAAGCATCTTGTTGTCAGCCTGCGGTAACAAGGGTGGCGAGACTGCCGGTGGCGTCCAGCTCTCGGAAGAAATTCTCACCGCGCCGAAAGACGGCAAGGACGAATCGTGGCGCAAATATTGCGGATTGCTATCGGCCCAATATCAGGCTCAAACCCAGGGCCAGTTGATTCCGTATTACCTGCCGCGCGCCAGCATGGAACCGGATCAAAAAGACAATCTCACGGCAAGTAAATACAGCCGCCAGATGGAAGTGGTGAATCTCGCCGTTCAACGCACGGTATTACCCGGCAATATGCTGGTTTTCTGTTCGCCGGACAGCAAGACCATGGCGGATCTGGTCACGGAAGCATTTGCCAATCCGCCCAAAGATGCCCTGAAGGATTCCAAGGTGTTGTTCATCGGAAAAGCCGATGACGGCGAACGTATTAAGCCGGCCGTTGAAGCAACCGGTGCACAACTTGTATTTGTCGAAGCGAAATAACCGATATCGGGAAAAGCCGTGCAGTTTTGCGCGGCTTTTTTTCGGATAAAGCCATGGCACTGATCATCAACCAGCTTTGCGTTAATTGCGATGTGTGCGAGCCGGCTTGTCCGAACCAGGCAATTACGCAAGGCGAATCGATTTACATAATCCACCCGGATCGCTGCACGGAATGCGTCGGCCATTTCGACGAGCCGCAATGTGTGGTGGTATGCCCGGTCGAATGCATCGACAAGGATCCGGAACACGTTGAAACCGAACAGCAATTACTCGCCAAGCTTTCCAGGCTAAGACAAGAGGCTGCAGCATGAAACGTTTTATCGTCACCGTCTGCCTGATATTGAGTTTCAATGTTCAGGGCAAAACGGAAAATCAGCAGCCGAAGACAAAACCATCGGGCGCGGCCATCTCATCTGCCCATTTTCTGGCGACTCAGGCCGGTCATGAAATTCTGGCGAAAGGCGGAAATGCGTTCGATGCGGCAATCGCCGTGTCATCGGTGCTTTCGGTAGTGGAGCCAATCAGTTCCGGAATCGGCGGCGGCGGTTTTTTCCTTTTGCATGATGCAAAAACCGGTCGCGATATCATGATTGATGCGCGTGAAACCGCACCGGCTTCCGCAACACCTGCGGCATATCTTGATGCCAAGGGCGAGCTTGATCGCGACAAGGCCGAGAATGGCCCGATGTCCGCCGGTATTCCCGGCTTGCCGGCTGGGCTGGTGCATCTGTCGAAACGCTATGGCCGTTTGCCCTTATCGGTTTCACTGGAGCCTGCCATTCGCATCGCTCGCAAAGGATTCGAAGTCTATCCACGCATGGCGATCCAGTATGCTGATCGCAAAGACGTGATGGAGCGCTACGACGGGAGCCGAAAGGTTTTTCTTGCCGATGGCGATGGTCTTGAAGTTGGCGAGACGCTATTGCAGCCCGATTTGGCGCATACGTTGGAACTGTTGGCGGCAAAAGGCAATGAGGGTTTTTATCGCGGCGAGACTGCACAAAAAATTCTGGCCGACGTAAAAAAATACGGCGGCAACTGGAGTGCGGCGGACTTAACCGGCTACACCGTGAAAGAACGTACGCCGATCCGTTTCAAGTACCGCGACTGGGATGTCGTGACCGCACCGCCACCGTCTTCGGGTGGTGTCGTGTTGGCCGAGATTCTTCAAATGCTCGAAGGCTGGGACATGTCCCAGCTGGATGAAGCGCATCGCGTGCACATCGTCACCGAAGCCATGCGCCGCGCCTATCGTGACCGCACCTTGTACCTCGGCGATCCGGATTTCGTGAAGATGCCGATCGCCCGTTTGACCAGCGATGATTATGCGGCTGGATTGCGCGCTTCCATTCTTCCGGACAAGGCAACGCCAAGTTCAATGCTGCCGGGTGCAAACCCGCCGCTGGAAGGCGTGAACACCACGCATTTCTCGATCATTGACGGCGATGGCAATCTGGTTGCGGCGACGCAAACGGTAAACCTGTCGTTCGGTTCCGGCATGGTGGTCGATGGCGCCGGTTTTCTTCTGAACGACGAGATGGATGATTTTGCGTTGCGGCCGGGAACGCCGAATGCTTTTGGCGTGCTTGGTTATGATGCCAACGCGGCAGCGCCGGGGCGGCGCATGCTCAGCTCGATGACGCCAAGTTTCATGATCGGCAAGGATAAAGTTACGGTAGTGGGCGGCAAGGGTGGTAGCCGCATCATCACGATGGTGTTGCTCGGCATGCTGGGAATCGAGCAAGGCCTCAGCTCGGAGCAGATCGTGGCGCTTCCGCGTTTCCATCATCAGTATTTGCCCGACGAGATTTTTACCGAGCCGGATGCGCTGACACCCGATACGATAAAAATTCTTGAGGCCATGGGGCACAAGGTCACGCCAAGCAAAACGCGTTGGACCACCCTGATGCACTCGGTCGACTGGGATGTACGCAGCAACGCATTGAATGCGGGTGCCGATCCACGCAACGAAGTGGGGTCGGCAATGGTGGTGCCGAAAAAGCCGGTAAAAAAATAGCGGCTTCGCGAGTGGTACCCGGGACAAAAACTTTTATTGAACAATGGCTAGAGTACGAAGGCGAACATGTCATCTGAAGAATCAAAGAAGGGTTGGACTGCGCATTTGCCCGGCATATTGACCGGCTCGGCAGCCCTGATTGCGGCATTAACCACCGTTTTCATCAATCTGCGAAACAGCAACCAGGAGACTCCGGCCGCAGCAGCCCCGGTAGTCCCGGCGGTACCTTTAACGACTCCGGCCATAACGGCAACGCTATCGCCCCAGAAACCCTCCAGCCCTTCATCGCAAGCGGTGGATTTGAAACTCGCCCGTTTGCGTGTCGATAATGATGGCACCCTTGGCAGCACCGATTGGACTTTCGATATCCAATCCGGCGGACATTCCTTGTTCTCGGTACCTTTCAAAAGCCTGACCGACAAGGCTGGCGAAAATCTCGTAACGCCCGCCGATCCTGCGCTCGCGCATGCTGCATTCAAATTGCTTGCAGACAAGCCAGCCGACATTGTCGTGCAGGGCTGGAAGCAGGGATGGATTGGCAAGGCGGCAGCTCCCGATGTGATCGGCAAGGCGCAAATACGCGCCGACGACAACGGGTTTGTGGTTGAAGCAAAATCCGAAAAAACCGGTGGGCCGTCTTTCGTACTGTATTTCGACGCCCATTCATTGAACGGCGTACGGGATTGATGAACGTGAAACTCTGGTCGATTTTAGGTAACTCGCAGAAGCTCGATGGCGGCGCGATGTTCGGCAACGTGCCCAAAGCGATGTGGGAAAAATGGATTGTGCCGGATGCCGAAAACCGGATTCCACTGGCTTGTCGCGCCCTGCTGGCCGATGGCCTGAATGGCAAACGCGTATTGTTCGAAACCGGCATCGGCGCGTTTTTCGATCCGAAAATGCGCGAGCGTTTCGGCGTGCAGGAAGCGGAGCATGTGTTGCTGCACTCGCTGCATCTAGCCGGTTTCTCTGACAGTGATATTGATGTCGTCGTGCTTTCGCATCTGCACTTCGATCATGCCGGTGGCTTGTTGAGCCCGTGGCAATCTGACAAACCGCTTAGCCTGCTGTTCCCGAATGCAGTGTTCGTGGTCAGCAAGGAATGCTGGTTGCGGGCGCAAAAACCGCATGCCCGCGATCGCGCCAGCTTTATTCCCGAACTGGTTCCTCTGCTTGAACAAAGCGGCCGCCTTGAAATTGTCGAAGGCGAATATTCACGGGCATTGGGCAAGTCGGTACGGTTCCATTACAGCCAGGGCCATACGCCGGGTTTGATGCTGGCGGAAATTATCGGTGCCGATAACCAAGGTGGCGTCGTTTTTTGTGCGGACCTGATTCCCGGAAGGCCTTGGGTACATTTGCCGGTGACCATGGGTTATGACCGTTTTCCTGAAATCCTTATCGACGAGAAGAAAACATTCCTGCAGGACAAGTTGTCGCGCCGAGTAAAACTGTATTTCACCCACGATGTCGAATGCGCCATGGCGGATGTCCAGGTTGATGAAAAAGGACGCTTCTCGACCATTGCCGAACATGAATCATTGACGGCGTTTGATCTGAATTAAAATCAAGGGAACCCCCATGTCGAAAAAATTATTCGTTTTTGCGTGTCTCGTATTTTTCTCCATTGTCGTGCAGGCAAAAAACTACGGTGCCGATATGCCGAAAGGCAAGGCCGTGGATATCGCCGCCGCATCGAAAAACACGGATGCCTATGTCGGCAAGTCGGCAAAATTCAAGGGCCGTATTACCCAGGTCTGCCAGATGGAAGGTTGCTGGCTGGTGATTGAATCCAATGCGCAGGCGGCCCGCATCAAAACGAAAGACCATGCATTCGTGATCCCCAAAGATTCAAAAGGCGAAGCGGTTGTTTTCGGCGAATTGAAACGCGTCGAACTCGCACCGGAAGCGGCAAAACACCTTGCCGAAGATGCCGGACAATCCGAACCCGTCGCAAGCAATGAACTTCAAATCATCGCCACTTCAATTTCAATCAAGTAAACCGGAAAATTATGACGACTTTATTCTATGCGGGCCTTTGCGTATTGCTTCTGCTGTTCCTGGCCTGGCGGGTGGTGCAATTCCGCCGTGCCCATAAAATCGGCATTGGCGACGGCGGCAATGTCGAATTGCTCCAGCGCATTCGCGTCCATGCCAATGCAGTGGAATACATGCCGATGCTGTTCCTGCTGCTGGGCGGCATGGAATTGAACGGCTATCCGCAATGGCTTATCCATTCATTTGGTGCGGCTATCCTGATATCGCGTTGCGCACACGCCTGGGGCTTGAGCCACCAGAAAGGCATCTCGGCGGGCCGCATGAGCGGCATGCTGATCACGTTCCTGTTGATGCTGAGCATGGCCGCGATTTCAATTTACGGTTATTTGCAGGCAGCGTTTTTTCCGGCTGCGATGTAAAAGACCTGACTCTGTGGGAGCTGCTTTAGCAGCGATTTGATCTGCCAGTTTGTTGGCAGATATCTACGGTAGCGAGCATTTTATCGCTGCTAAAGCAGCTCCCACATTTCACTTCTGCTGTTTATGTCGGGCCGACCCCCGACCTGTGCGATTCACGCTTTTTGTGCTCGGCTTCGGCCAGCACGCGAAACTGGTTCATCCGTTTCATCCATAGCTCGTTCTTGCTGCTTTCTTCTTCCAATGCCACGTCCGGTATCTGGTTAAATGAAATCCGCATCGGGGCGGAATCAAGCGCCTGCTGCATGCTGCCGAAATACATCTTGTTGTTGCCGTATTTCCTGTTGATGTTATCCAGCAGTTTGTTCAGGGCAGGGCTTTCCTTCATTTCCGAAAACAGTGGAACACAAGTTCCTTCGCGCTCGATCAGGCCGGTCAGCGTTACCGATACCGCCAAAGGCATGTGTTTGTCTTTTCGCTGTTCAAGCAGCCGAATCAAACGATGCAGCAGTATTCTCGAATCATCGGTCGGATCCATGCGCTCGCCGGCTTCCCAGGCATCATTGCCAATGTATTTCACGCGGACATTCAAACGGCTGGCGAGCAGCGTATAGCTACGCAATCGCATCGCGGCTTTCATCAGCAGTTTTTTAAGCACGGCGTTGACGCCGGTGGTATTCCTGAATTCCGGTGACAACACATGTGAGTGTCCGACCGTGCCGCGTTGGGTTTCCGGCTGCTCCACGAGTTCACCGTGCAGGCGATCGTGAAAACGTTCGCCTTCAATGCTGCCCCAGACTTCCCTCAGCTTCGCACGCGAGGCGAAGCAAAGTTGTTCGACGCTATGGATGCCGAAATACCGCAGGCGTTTTTCCATATTGTGGCCAACCCCGCACAGGTCGCCGAGTTTCAGGTTGAACAAGGCCTCGGGCAGGTCTTTTGTTTCCAGCACGACAAGGCCGTCCGGTTTTTGCATGTCGCTCGCGGTCTTTGCCAGGAAACCGTTCGGCGCAATGCCGATTGAGCAACGTAGCCAATCGCCGGTTTCTTTAACGCTTTGCTTGATCCTGTGCGCAATTTCTATTGCGCGTTCCGGTTCGCGTTCGCGCCCCATCAAAAGACATTCGGCTTCATCAATGGAGCCGACTTTATGGATCGGGATGCAGTTATCAATCGCCTTCAATAAACGATGATGGTAATGAACATAGAGCGCAGGATGAGCCAACGCTACCACTAATTCCGGACAGCGCTGTTTTGCCTCGGAAACCATCGTCCCGGTCTTGATGCCGTATTTTTTTGCTTCGACACTCGCGGCGATACAACAGGTGGTTTCCGCGATAACAGGAACCACGACGACGGGACGACCGCGCAGCGATGGATTTTCCTGCTGCTCGACCGATGCGAAATAGGAATTGAAATCTACAAACAGGCTGCGTAGCGTCACGATGTTTTTCCTCGACGCGGGCGACCAAGTTTACGCCGATGCGTCTGCTATGGAATGAAATTCATCATGATTTTTAATCAGGGTTGTCTCAATTATCGAGATAGCTCTCATGTCTCATGAAACATTGATCCGTGGAACTTTTCAATTCCCGGAATGCAATGAAAGTATCGTAACCCTACCCGTGAAAGCGTCCGTCAGGCGCGAAAGGTCTGGCGTGGTTTTTCGCGCCTGACGGACGCGCCCACGACAATTATTTATTAGACAGACAAGCGCGCATAAAAAAACGCGGGGATGGCTTGAGAGAGAAAGCGCATCCCCACGTCTAGACGACTGGTGAAATTACAAAACCCGGAATAGACGCGTATTGACCGGTGACACGTAACTGCGTTCACGGCGCAGATCGGCCTGGCGTCTCCAGGCGCTGGCGACGGCAACATGGTTCTGCCATGCGGTCATCGGGAACTCGGAGGGATTATCCGTGCGATAGGCGCAGAATTCGCGATAGTCACTGACCGAATTTTCGAAACTGGGCCAGCTAAGTTCGATCATCAATGCATCATCGAGGTGGCCAAACAAGGCGCGGCCATCGGGAATAAGGTCATCGTGCTGGTCGAGGTAGGCCAGTAACAAACGGGCACGTACCCGCAACTTGGAATCCATCGTCCAATCCTTGTCGCCCAACATGCGGCGCAGGGTTTCCGCGCGGGAAATGCGTTCTGCGATCATGGAAGCGACTTGTTCGGTCGGCAATGTTTGCAAGCGACGTGCGAGGCTGACGAGTGAATCGGGATTCACGGTTTCCGCTTTGCGATATAGAGTGCGAAGCAGTGCGTTGAAATGAACCACGGCATCCACTTCGAGCGGCTTGCCATTGAGTTCGTTGCGGCGTGCGGCGCCATACGACACCGGCAGGCGCAGACTGGCGACATTGTCAGTGTGTGTGTAGGCGTTCATAAAAAATCTCCTTGAGTGTTTGTACTGGTTTTGATGCACGAACAGTTTGTATGGTTGCAAGGTTTTTTACGCGTGGCCTAAGTCCTAATGACCATCGTCATACGGATTCGATTATTTGCCATGCCGGAAGTCATGCCGTTTTCATTCTCAAGTCACGAAAAAATCACGGAGTTATTGCTTGAATGATCCGATGAAATCCTTCAAACATCCGTTCTTCGCCGCATTGCTGCTCGTTTTTTCGCAGACGGCATTTATCGGTTCGACCCTGGCCACGGAAATGGCACCGGTTTTCAATAATTCCCGCTATGTGCTGGTTGATGACGTGCGATTGCATGTGCGCGATTGGGCCGGAAACGATAGCGGCCTGTGCCCGGTACTTTTAGTGCATGGTTTTGCCGGTTCGACGTTTTCGTTTCGCGAATTGGCTCCGGCATTGGCTAAGGCTGGCCATCCGGTATTGGCGGTTGATTTGCCCGGTTACGGTTACAGCCAGCGCAGCGCTTTCAGCGGCGAAGCGGCAATGGCTTTGTGGCAATTGCTCGAGCGTGAAAAGCCGGGGCAATCCTGGTGCTTGCTCGGGCATTCGATGGGCGCAAAACTGGCAGGACAGGTAGCGGCACTCAAGCCTGACCGGGTTCAGGCGATTGTGTATTCCGATGGTTCGCCACTGGTATCTTCGGAGCGCAGGAAAAAATGGTTTTCCAGTCCGGGTTTCATCCGCAATGCCGCGATCAACTGGATCGAAAAACATTATCTGAATGAAAAGAAATTCATCGAGGTCTTGAGTCAGGCCTATGCGCGACCGGCAACCCGTGAAGAAGCCCAGGGTTATTTGAAACCCTTGCTGTTGCCGGGAACGGTGCCGGCCGCGCTCTCGGGCTATGCAAAAAAATGGGCGGATGACATCAAGCCTTCGCAGATAAACGCGATTCCAAGCTTGATCATCTGGGGCGACAAGGATACGTGGGTTAAGCCCGAAGTTGGAAAAACGCTGGCAAAGAATATTCCGACGGCGAAGTTTTTGATGGTTCCCGGTGCCGGACATTGTCCGATCGAAACCCATTTTGCCAAGGTACTGCCGAACATTCTGCAGACGTTTTCGGAAACACCTAGAACAGCGAAAGCCCGATAAGGTCGCGTACCGGAGCAAAGCTGCGGCGATGTTCGGGGCAGGGACCGTGCAACTTGAGCGCTGCAAAATGCGCCGCAGTCGGGTAGCCCTTATGCTGCGCGAATTCGTATTGAGGGAATTGTTCGTGCAACCTGAGCATGTAGGCATCGCGTGCAACTTTCGCCAAAATGGACGCCGCCATGATGCAGGTCTCGCGGGAGTCGCCCTTGACCAGCGCTTCGGCCGAGCAGGAAAGCCCAGGCGGGATTTTATTGCCGTCGATGAGCGCATGCGATGCTTTGATATTCAGACCATTCACGGCTTGTCGCATGCCTTCCATGGTCGCCTTGAAAATATTCAGGCGATCAATATCGGTGGCTTCGATAAAAACGATTTTCCAGGCCAGCGAACATTGTTGTATCAGTGGAAATAGCTGTTCACGTTTTTTTTCGGAAAGCGCTTTTGAATCGCCCAGCCCCGCGATGGCTTTTTCCGGATTGAGTATGACGGCAGCACACACGACCGGCCCGGCCAAGGGACCGCGGCCGGCTTCATCAACACCAGCAACCCATCGCGGCGTCTTGCTCATTGTTCTTGTGCGAGCTCAAGCACGACATTGGCTGCCAGATGATTGGCGTCGCGCTTCAAATCTTGATGGATGCCTATGAATTTCTGCGTCAAGGACCGATAGTCTTGCGGCGAATCCACCATCGGCTTGAGCGCGGCGGCAATATTCTCCGCCGTGCAATTGCTTTGCATTAGTTCCGGCACCACGGCTTCATTGGCGAGCACGTTCGGCAAACTGTAGTAATCGATTTTCATCATGCCGAAGGCTTTGACGATGAAATAGGTGAGCGCCGAAATTCGATACGCCACCACCATCGGACGCTTGGCGAGCAGGGCTTCAAGAGCCGCAGTGCCGGATGCCAGCAGTATCGCGTCCGATGCGATCATCGCCTGATGCGATTGCCCGTCGATAACTTGCAGATTGCCGATGCTCCTGTTCTTCAGCAAACTCTCGATCACATCGAGGCAACTCTTGTTGGCCGCAGGAATCACGAAAGCCATGTCGGGATGGTTTTGTTGCAACAGGCTGAGCGCATCCAGAAACACCGGCAGCAGGCGTTGAATCTCGCTACGTCGGCTGCCCGGAAGAACCGCGAGTATTTTTCTATCCTGCGGCAGTTTCAGCAGTTTGCGTGCTGCAGATTGATCCGGCTCGATCTCGAAGCGGTCGGCAATCGGATGCCCGACGAAATCGGCTGCGACGCCGTACCGCGCATAAATCGGAGGTTCCATCGGGAACAGACACAAAACGCGATCTGCGGAGTCGGCAATTTTTTTCGCCCGCGATTCGCGCCATGCCCAGATCGAGGGGCTGACGTAATGCACGGTCTTGATGCCTTTGCGTTTCAGTTTTTTCTCGAGCCCCAGATTGAAGTCCGGGGCATCTATGCCGATGAAAACATCCGGCTGCCAGTCGAGTATGCGTTCAAAAATCGCGTGCCGAAGTCGCAGCAGCCGAGGCAGGTGTTTTAGTACTTCGGCCAAGCCCATCACGGCCAATTCCTGGCTGTCGTGCCAGGCCGTCAGTCCGGCTTGCCGCATCAAATCACCGCCGATACCAACAAACTCGGCATCGGGATGGCGTTTTTTTATCTCGGCAATCAGGCCGGCGCCAAGTTGGTCGCCGGAAGCTTCACCTGCAATCAGGGCAAATCGAAGTGGCTTGCCCACGACTTAGCGGAGGATGCCGCGTTCGCTGCGGTTGATGAATTCCAGCATCATTCCGACATCGGCAGAAGTCACCGCGCTGGCTGCCAGTTCTTCCTTGACGTCGGCCAAGGGTTTGCCAGACATGAAGACGGTACGATACGCGCGTTTGATCGCGCTGATACGCTCTGCATCGAAACCGCGGCGTTTCAGGCCTTCGGAATTAATGCCGCGTGCTTCGGCGTATTTGTCGGCCACCATCACGAAAGGCGGCACGTCCGCGTTGATCAAACTGCCCATGCCGATAAACGCATGCGCGCCGATCTTGCAGAACTGGTGCACGCCGACGAAGCCGCCGAGAATCACCCAGTCTTCGACGATGGCATGACCAGCTAGCGTCGCATTGTTCGCGAAAATCGTGTTGTTGCCGACCTGGCAATCATGGGCGATGTGGACATAGGCCATGATCCAGTTGTCGTTGCCGATACGCGTGCTGCCACCGCCATCCGCGGTGCCGCGACTGAAGGTGGTGAATTCGCGAATGGTGTTGCGATCGCCAATAATCAGTTCCGCGTCTTCGCCAAAAAATTTCTTGTCCTGCGGATCGCCGCCGATGCTGGCATGGGAGTAGATATTGTTTTCGCGGCCGATTCTGGTCGGACCTTGAATCATGCAGTGCGAACCGATGCTGGTACCGTCGCCGACTTCGACGCGGGCACCGACGATGGAGTAGGCGCCGATCGAAACGTTCGCGCCGATTTTTGCACTTGGATCAATCAGGGCAGTCGCATGAATCATCAAGCTTTGCCTTCTGCACAGAGAATTTCGGCGCTGGCGGCTTCCTTGCCATCCACGCGTGCAACGCATTCATACATCGCCATATTGCGAATGGTGCGTTTCAGGAAGACTTCGATATCGAGCTGGTCGCCGGGGACGACCATTTTCGAAAAACGCGCCTTATCCACCTTGACCAGATAAAACAGTTTTTCCGATTTTTCCGGCGCATTGGCCAGAGACAATTGCGTCAGCAAGCCGCCCACCTGGGCCATCGCTTCGACGACCAGCACTCCGGGCATCACGGGATGGCCGGGAAAATGGCCCTGGAAGAAAGGCTCGTTGATCGTAACGTTTTTAATGGCGCGGATTCGCTTGTGCGGTTCCAGTTCAATCACGCGATCCACCAGCAGGAAGGGATAGCGATGCGGCAGAAGGGACTGGATTCGGATGACATCGACGGGCAAAGTGAGTGGCATGTTTCAATCTTCTTTTGGATTATTGCCTTTAATTTTACGCGCCATTTCGTCCAAATGCTTGAATCGAGCCGCGTTTTTTCGCCATTCGCGGCTTTCCTGCAGCGGTGTACCAGAGGTGTATTCGCCCGGCTCGGTGATCGAATGGGTGACCAGACTGAAGGCATTGATGCGGACTTTGTCGCAGATTTCGATGTGCCCGACAATGCCGGCGGCCCCGCCGATCAGGCAGTAGCGGCCAATTTTGCTCGAACCCGCCACCGCCACCGCACCGGCAATGGCTGTATGCGCACCAATCTGTACGTTATGGCCGATTTGAATCTGGTTATCGAGACGGACATCTTCCGCGAGCACGGTATCGCCCAATGCTCCACGGTCAATAGTGGTATTTGCCCCGATTTCGCAATCATCGCCGATGATCACGCCGCCCAGTTGCGGTACTTTGAGCCATTGGCCGGCTTCCATCGCCAGCCCGAAACCTTCCGCACCGAGGACGGCACCAGGATGTATAAGTACACGCTGGCCGATCTGCACGCGTGTTACCAAGGTGACGCGGGCAACGAGTTCGCTGTTGGCTCCAACGTGACAATGTTCACCGATGACACAGCCTGCACCGATCACGGCATTGGCTTCAATTCGCGAAGATGCACCAATGCTGACAAAGGGCCCGATGCTTGCCGTGGGATCTACGCTTGCACTTGAATCAATCACGGCACTTGGATGGATACCGGGTGTGGCAAGGGACTTTATTTCAAACAATGCCGATATTTTTGCGAAGGCAACGTAGGGGTCCTTGGCGATCAGGCATGGAATTGTCGTCAATTCGGCATCTGCTTCGCGCAAGATAAGCGCTTCGGCTTTGGTCTGTGACAACTGTTTTTTATATAGCGAATTTGCCAGGAAACCGATCTGGTTTTTACCGGCGGTCGCCAAAGTGGCAACGCCGATAATTTTCGTATCGGCGTCGCCCATGATTTTCAAATCAAATTTTTCGGCAAGCTGGGCCAGCGTGAAGCATGGACCTGACATGACCGCCCCTGCTTAGAACTGTTGGCCGAAGCTGAATTGCAGGCGTTCGACCCGGTCGCCATCTTCGCTGCGCAAAGGGGTGGAATAGCTGATCGAGATCGGGCCGACGGGTGCTTGCCACTGGAGTGATACACCTGCAGAAGCACGGATTTCACCGATATCGAAATCGCTGGGTTTGGAGAAAACATTACCAAAATCGACAAAGGCAGAAAGACGTGTGCCGCGTGATTTGCTGAACAATTTCGGGAACAGCAGTTCTGCGCTACCGACCGTTTTCACACCACCGCCCAAAGGCTGCAAGAAGCTGGCACTGGAAATCTGATAGGTAGGTCCAAGAGTATTCTGTTCAAAACCACGCACCGAGTTCGGGCCGCCGGCATAGAAGTTCTGGAAGAAGGGCAGACCGGCATTTCCGGTTCTTCCGTAACTGTCGCCGTAGCCCAGTTCGGTACTGACTTTGAACACCAGATAATTGTTGATCGGGAAATAGTGTTCGAAATCGTATTGAAGTTTGTAGTATTCCAGGTCACTTCCAGGCAGCACGATTTCCGCAGCGACGCGGTGATAAGTACCGCGGGTTGGCAGCAAATAATCATTACGCGTGTCACGGCCCCAGGAGCTGCGCAGGCGCCAGGCATTGACGTTCCAGGAGCGGTAAACACTCAGGCCCGGAATTGAGACAGGGGTATCTTGCGTGCTTGGGTCGGCGTCGTCGTTTGAAGAATCTGTTGCTGAATTGTTGTCATCGTCCACATGGTACAGAGGGAATCGCTGGCGATCACCGAGGGTATCTACGAGATAGTTGATAAAGGCTGGTGGTGTCGAACCATCGGTTGTGGAAATCTGGTTCCGGTCAATGCCAAGCGCGAACTGGATGGTGTCGGTTTCCGTAAGCGGGAAGCCGAAAATTGCCTCGCCCGAGGCAATCTTGCCGCTATAGCGGGCAAGATTGACGTTCGAGCTGTCGCTGGCCGTCGAGTTGTCCGAGTAATTGATGTTATAGCCGGCGCTGATGCCGTCATCGGTGAAGTAGGGATCGAAATAATTCAGGGTCAGTCGCTTCGAATACGTATTGTTCTGCACGGTGACGCCGAGGCGATTGCCCATTCCGAGAAAGTTGTTTTCATTCAGCTGGACATTGGTGGTTAAACCGTAAAGTGCCTGATAACCGAGACCAAAAACAAAGCTGCCGGAGTTTCTTTCCTTGACGTTGATCACCACGTCGACCTGATCGGGGCGACCTGCCACTTCGGGCGTTTCGATGTCGACAGTTTCGAAGAAGCCCAAGCGTTGCAGGCGGATTTTCGAGCGGTCAAGGGCGGCCTGTGAATACCAGGCGCCCTCAAACTGGCGCATTTCGCGGCGCAAGACTTCATCGGCGGTACGCACATTGCCCGAGTAGCGGATACGGCGGACTTGGACACGTGGGCCCGGTTCGACGACGAAATTGATTCCGATGGTTTTCGTTTCGCGGTCAATCTCGGGCACAGGGTTAACCTTGGCGAAGGCATAACCGATGTTTCCAAGCGTCGAAGTAATGCCGTCCGAAGTGAACTCAAGACGGGAGCGTGAAAAGGTATCGCCTTCCTTGATGAGCAGTAATTTGTTCAGTTCTTCCACAGGCAAGACGGTGTCACCCGAAATGCGAACACTCGATACTTTGTAAATATCACCTTCAGCCATGCTGGCGCTCAGGAAAATATCCTTGCGGTCAGGCGAAATGGCGACTTGGGTCGATTCGATATTGAAATCGGCGTAACCGCGGTCGAGATAGAAATTGGAGAGTTTTTCCAGATCGCCGGAGAGCTTCTCGCGCGAATACTGGTCATCACGGCGATACCATGACAGCCAGTTGCTTGTGCCGGATTCCCATGTTTCACGCAGCTCGGCATCCGAGAATTTTTCGTTGCCGATCAGGTTGATGTCGCGGATACGCGTTGCCTTGCCTTCGGTAATCTTCAAAACGATGTTGACCCGGTTGCGATCGAGTTCGGTGACTTCCGGGACCACTTGGGCATTGTATTTGCCGCGATTGTTGTACTGGCGGTTCAATTCCTGGGTCACACGGTCCAGATTAAGGGGATTGTAGGTTTCGCCTTCGGCGATACCGACATTCTTGAGCCCTTTTTCAAGTTCTTCGGTTTTGATGTCTTTGTTGCCGATCATCGTTACCGCATTGATGGCGGGGCGCTCTTTTACGGTAATGACCAGAATATCGCCTTGGCGTTCGAGTTTTACGTCGGTAAAGAAGCCCGTCTTGTAGAGTGCGCGAATGGCGGCGGCCGATTGGCTTTCACTCATCGTTTCGCCTTTTTCAACCGGCAGATAGCTGTAAACAGTACCGGCAGAAATACGTTGAAGGCCTTCCACGCGGATATCGCTGACCGTAAAAGCTTCAATCGATTGTGCGCTCACGGGGCCAGCTAATGCGGCAGCGAGAGCAAGGCTGAGGAGATGGCGGCGGGCGATGGGTCGCTTCATTGATTAATCCAAAATGGTGGCGGGGTTATCGCCATTAGTTAACGGGTAAATTACGGGTTAATTCAAAAATCCAATTCCAAACGTCAATTCGAGAACAGACGGGCGAAATCATTGTAATGCGCAAGCAGCATAAGGCCAGCTAACAAAGCCAGGCCAATAAATTGCCCCGCCATTTGTACTCGTTCGGCCACAGGGTGGCCGGTCACCAGCTCAATCAGGTAATACATCAGATGTCCGCCATCAAGAACCGGGATGGGCAGCAGGTTCATGATGCAGAGGCTCAGCGAAAAAAACGCCAGAAACCCCAAAAATGAACCGAAACTGGTATTGGCTTCCTGATTAGCCACTTGTGCGACGGTTATTGTACCAGAGACGTTTTTGGCTGAGGCTTCCCCGCTTATCAGCCGTTTCAGCATGGCAAATGTAGTTCTTGTGGTTTCCCATGTCTGCTGGAAGGCTTTCCCGATCGATTCGATCGGCCCGTACCTTAGTATGGTTTTCTTCGGGGGCGTCGATGCCGAGCCGACACCAATTTTCCATTCAGGCTGGCTATTCTTCGTTTCCATGCCCAGTAAAGTCTTGGTCTTGTCGAGCAACCCGGGTTCGGGGCTGACTTGTTTGGGTTGGATCATCACCTGGCGGGTTTGGCCGTCGCGCAAGAACAAAACGCTGAGTGCCTGGTCGGGACGGGCTTGTTTGACGACAGCAGGCGCAAGCTGAGCGGCATCGGTGATCTCGATGGCCCCGATTTTTGTAATTCGGTCGCCAACCTGCAGGCGTCCGACGGCGGCTCCGCCCGGCGCCAGAAAATCGACAATGGCCGGTCGCGTTGACTTGGCCGCCTTGATTCCGATCGCCTGGAATATTCTGGTCTGATCAAAATCGGCCGGCAGCTGGCTAAGCCTGAGAATGCTGTTTCTTTGTTTGCCGGAAGCATCCTGCAACACGATATTGACATCGCGCCGATCAATCGCAGCCAGCATCAGTGGCGGTACGGTTTGCGTGAGAGTCGGGGTTTTGGTGCCGTCGACCTGCATCAGGGTGTCGCCTTCATGAATGCCCGCCTGTGCTGCAATCCCGGTCGCTTCGCCAAGCAGCGGAACATAGTCGGGCTTTCCTGCGACAAACATGCCCCAGTAGAACACGAGGCAAAGAAGTAAATTGGCCATCGGGCCGGCGGCAATAATCGCAATGCGCTTGCCGACAGGCTGCTGATTGAAGGCAAGGCTGCGTTCTGCCGGAGTAACGTGTTCGTCCCGTTCGTCGAGCATTTTGACGTAGCCGCCCAAAGGAATTATGGCGAGCCGGAATTCGGTGCCGTGTTTGTCCGTGCGTGACCACAGGCTTCGGCCAAAACCTACCGAGAAACGCAGCACTTTGACACCACACCAGCGGGCGACGATGTAATGACCGAATTCGTGAAAGGTGACTAAAACACCAATCGTGACAATGAGCCACCAAAACGATCCGATGAGTTCGTTCATTGCATCACCATCTTGTTCACGAACTCCTGGGCCTTGATACGGGCTTGATTATCAACGGCCATTAGGACATCCAGATCGCGAACAGGTTCCGCAGAAAATGCAGAAAGTGTCGCTTCGATGACATTGGCGATATCGAGAAATCTTAATTTTTCGTTGAGAAAAGCATCGACAGCGATTTCATTTGCCGCATTCAGCACTGTTGGCGCAGTGCCTCCGAGCTTCAGAGCATGAAACGCCAAGGCGAGGCAGGGGAATACGGAAGTATCGGCTTTTTCAAAATCAAATCGCGACAAGGCAATCAGGTCGAGCGGTGCAACGCCGGAATCCACGCGCTCCGGCCATGACAGCCCGTAGGCGATAGCCGTTCGCATGTCCGGATTACCCAATTGTGCGAGTACAGAGCCGTCAACGTAATCCACCAGCGAATGGATAATGCTTTGCGGGTGTACCACGACTTCAATTTTATCGGCGCCGATATTGAACAGATGGTGCGCCTCGATCACTTCGAGTCCCTTGTTCATCAGGGTGGCCGAATCGACCGAAATTTTTCTTCCCATCACCCAGTTGGGGTGTGCGCAGGCTTGTTCCGGGGTGATGGAAGCAAGCGATTCGCGAGTACGTCCGCGAAAGGGGCCGCCGGAAGCTGTCAGTAACAGCCGTCTGACTGCCTGCTGGTTTCCGTCCGACGGCAGGCATTGGTAGATCGCATTGTGTTCGCTGTCGATCGGCAATATTTTCGTGCCGTTTTCCCTGGCTGCGCGCATCAGGATCTCACCGGCGACTACCACCGACTCCTTGTTTGCGAGCAACAGGCGTTTGCCGGCTTTCGCAGCGGCGAGTGTCGAAGGCATGCCGGCAGCGCCGACAATGGCGGCAAGCACGGTATCGAATTCCGGTGCGGCGGCAACATCGCACAAGGCCTGCGGTCCCGACATTGCCTGCGTGGCAAGCCCGAGTTTTTTCAAACCGTCACGAAGGGCGGGGTAGCCCTCCGGTTCCGCGATTACCGCGATATCGGGCTTGAAATCCGAACAGAGTTTCAGCAACTCGTCGACTTTTGAATTCGCGCTTAAAACTGCGGCACGGTATTTATCCGGATGTCTTGCAATAACGTCCAGAGTCGATAAGCCAATCGAACCGGTGGCACCGAGTAACGCGATATTTTTTATAGATACAGCCATGATTTGCCAATGACAAAAATCGGCAATACCGCCAGCAAACTATCGAGACGATCCATCAAGCCGCCATGGCCTGGAATCAGGTCGCTGGAGTCCTTGTAGCCGGAATGCCGTTTCATCAGGCTTTCGAACAGGTCGCCCACCACTGAAAAAATCATCGTCACGATGGTCAGGAGCAGGAGCTTGGTCAACTCGCTCCAGAACAGGCCGAGCCAGGGTGTTGCGGCAACGGCCAACAGGAGAATCGCAACTACGCCGCCGACCACGCCTTCCCAGCTTTTTCCGGGGCTGATGCGGGGTGCGAGTTTTGTCTTGCCGTATCGCACGCCGGCAAAGTAGGCGCCGGTATCGGCTGCCCAGGCAATGGCCACTGCGAACAAGGCCCAACGCGGTCCGATGACACCATTGCCGTGCAACCAGGCCAATGCGCACCAGGCGGGAACGACACATAAACTACCAGCCAATAATTTCAGGCTGCGATTGAGTGAGGTATCGGCTTTGGCGAAATCGAAGCGCCACAACCAGAGGCAGACAAATAACCACCAGACGGCACCGATCAAGCTGATTAATTTGAGCCCGAACAAACCGCGGCCACTACCCCAGGCAAGCGCAAGCATCATCAGGGCGTTGCCGGCAATATAAAGCGAACGTGGAATATTTTCGGTCAGGCCCGCCAGTGCCGACCATTCCCATAAACCGGCCAGCAGCAATGCCGCAACGGCAGCCGCCAGATAGGGCGTGGGCAGGTAATACACGGCCGCCACGGCAATGGGCGCCATTACCAGTGCGGCGAGGATGCGTGTCATTTTCGGACTCATGCTGCCGCATCTCCGGGTTTGACTTGAGCACTCGTTAAACCGAAACGGCGTTCCCTGCTTGCAAAATCATCCATGGCTTGTTGCAAAGTAATTTCATCCAGATCCGGCCAGAGGGTCTCAGTAAACCACATTTCGGTATACGCCAATTGCCATAATAAAAAATTGCTGATGCGCAAATCGCCACCAGTTCTGATAAATAAATCGGGCGCGGCCTGGTCTGCCAGCGACATGCGGGAACCTAGCAATACTTCGTCGATGTCATCGGGATGCAAATTGCCGCTGGCGATGTCTGCGACAATGGATTTTGTTGCCTGAGTGATATCGGCTCTGCCCCCGTAACCGGCGGCGATATTCATGTTCAATTGCCGATTGTCTCGGGTAAGCAATTCCGCGCGCTGCATCTTGTTGCGGATGACTTCGGAAAAATCCTTGCGTTCGCCTATGAAAGTGATGCGTACGCCGCGGCGATGCAGCTCTTCCACCTCGCTGTCCAGCATGTGCAGGAACAGCTTCATCAATGCGCCCACCTCTTCGGCGGGGCGGTTCCAGTTTTCACTCGAAAATGCAAACAGCGTGAGGCTGGCGATACCGTGCTTGATACAAAATTCCATGCAGACACGCACGGCCTTTGCGCCTGCCCGGTGGCCGAGGCTGCGCGGGCGATGGCGTCGCTCGGCCCAACGGCCATTGCCGTCCATGATAACGGCGAGATGTTTCGGAAGTTGAGGGGAAGAATCAGTCATGCGGTGGCCAAAGCCTCAGACCGCCATCAGTTCTTGCTCTTTTGCTTTCACCACATCATCGATATCTTTGACGGCTTTGTCGGTCAGTTTTTGTATATCGTCTTCTGCTGCACGAACTTCATCTTCGGTAGCCGTCTTTTCCTTCAGCATTTCCTTGATGTGCTGGATCGCGTCGCGGCGTACGTTGCGAATGGCAATCTTGGAATCTTCGCCATCGCCATGCACTTGCTTGGACAGGGCTTTACGACGTTCTTCGGTCAGCGGCGGCAGGTTGATGCGGATGATCTGGCCGGCAGTATTCGGGGTCAGGCCAAGGTCGGAGGCCAGGATGGCTTTTTCGACCGCAGCTACCATCGGCTTTTCCCAAGGAGTAATCACAAGTGACCGTGCGTCGGCCACAGCAACGGTTGCTACTTGGGAAAGCGGCATGTCCGAGCCGTAATAGTTGACTTTGATATGGTCAACGATCGCGGTCGTGGCACGGCCGGTGCGTAATTTGGTGAGATCCTGACGCAGGGCCTCGACGCTTTTCGTCATTCGGACTTGTGCATCTTTCTTGATGTCGATCAGGGACATGGGGCTTACCTAAAACGTGATGATGGTTCGATTATAGCCGCAGCGGGGCGGCCCGTGGCGATGGTCCCAGCCGGGAACTGCCGATAGGCGGCTCAGGCGTGGACCAGTGTGCCGATTTCTTCGCCGCGCAAAATTCGCATCAGGGCGCCCGGCTGCATCATGTCGTATATCCGCAGCGGAACCCGGTTGTCCCGGCACAAGGCAAACGCAGCCGTGTCCATTACCTGTAAATTGCGGGCAATGACTTCGTCGTAGGTAAGGTGGTCGAAACGTTTGGCGTTCGGGTTCTTTTTCGGATCAGCATCGTAGATGCCGTCAACTTTGGTCGCCTTGAGCAATAAGTCGGCGCCAATTTCGGTTGCGCGCAGGGCGGCGGCGGAATCTGTCGTAAAAAACGGGTTGCCGGTACCGGCAGCGAAAATGGCGATACGGCCCTTTTCCAGATGGCGGATGGCACGGCGGCGGATATAGTCCTCGCAGACCTCGTTGATCTTGATCGCACTCATTACGCGGGAATAGGCGCCTTGTTTTTCAAGAGCGTCGGCCATGGCGAGAGCATTGATGACGGTAGCCAGCATGCCCATATGGTCGCCGGTAACGCGGTCCATGCCGTTTTCGGCGAGTCCGGCACCGCGGAAAATATTGCCGCCGCCGATGACCAGTCCGATTTGTGCGCCGGCTTTCTGCGCCTCGATGATGTCTTTCGCCATCGCATTGATGACGACAGGGTCGATGCCGTAATTTTCGTTGCCCATTAAGGCTTCACCGGAGAGCTTCAGCACGACGCGACGGTATTTCAGGGGCGAGGGGCTCATTTCACTTACTCCGGTTAGGCAAACAGCGGGAGTTTAGCGGATTTGGCCCATCGCTGTCGCGCTAAATCGCGATTCCGGTCTTGTTTCGCATCATTGAAATTGCCAACAAACCGCCAAGGAAACTGTTTGCCAGCCAGCCTCGGCAGGCTCAAGTCAAGGGCGTGCTCCGCTCGAAAATCACGTAAATCTTCTTGGCGGCTTCCAGCGTTTCCCACGTGCCTTTGAAGCCGGATGCGATCACGAAATTATCGCCGGGGCCGACGGTAATTCCGATTCCCGACTCATCGGTAATGCGGATGCGGCCTTGCAGAATGTGGCAGAACTCGTTTTCGCTGTAACTGACACGCCAGAGTGCCGGCGCACCTTCCCAGATACCGCAATGGAATTCATTGCCGGGATCCGAAAACATGTTCAAGGTACTTTGCCGGGATTCGCCGCAGATCATTTTTTCGTCAGCGACATCGTAATCGGTGCGTTCGGCGGCTTGGTCCGAAAAGACATGGAAGTGTTTGGGGGTCATTGGCTAATCCTTCTTGCTGGTAGGCGAGCTGCTTGAAATTGATTTCCCGGAAATCTCGACGCAATTCTTGCCGTTCTGCTTTGCCAGATAAAGGGCATCATCGGCAGCGGCAATGACCAATTCGGCATTCGTGCCGGCATGCGGACGAATGGCCGCGACACCCAGGCTAACGGTGACGATGCCGCGCGCGCTTCCGACATGCGGTATTTTCTCGGCTTCCACTCGTCTGCATATTTCCTCGGCAATAGCGCCTGCTTTGTCTGTATCGCTATCTGTGACGACGATGCCGAATTCTTCGCCGCCATAGCGGCCGGCAGTGTAGTCGCCATTGGCAAGTGCACTTTCGATAATTCCCGCAATCCGACGCAGATAATCATCGCCGACAAGATGGCCGTAATGATCATTGATGGCCTTGAAGTCATCCACATCAAGAAGAATGAAGGCCAGGCTCTCGCCTTTCCGATGGGCTTCGCCCCAGGCCGTGTGCAGCCGTTCGAGTAGGCGGCGACGGTTGGCAAGATCGGTCAGGGGATCGAAATAGGAGAGCCGGGTCAATTCGTCGTTCATGTGGCGTAATTCATGTCCGCGCTTTTCCAGTTCACTGGTTCTTTCGCTGACCAGGCGCATGAGCTTTTTGGCTCTTTCTCTCAACGAACTTTCACGCCAGCGAATGAAAAACAGCAATGCGCTGGCCGCGATGCCGACAATCAGCAACAAACCCCAGTAAGAGCGCCACCAGGGTTTGGGCACGACAATCGGAATTTCGATGGGTCTGGACTCGATGCCGGCATAGTTTTTTGCCTCGACTTTGAAAACATAGTTGCCGGGCGGAAGGTTGGCGAGGCTGTGCTGGTTGCTCTGCTGCCACTCGCCGGGTTTTGCATCAAGGCCGACCAGCCGCATTCGATAAAGGGATTCCGATTCGCGTTCGCCCGTCAGCAAGGCAAATTCGAGATCGATTTTCGATTCGGCATTTTCCAGCACGATTTTTTTTGTGCTGTCCTGGTTCAGTTCTTTCGAGTTCACGCGTACGCGCTCGAGATGCAATTGTGCAGGATTGAGTTCGGGCGTATTGGTGTTGACGTGAACGGCCGCACCACCGATCGTGCCTAGCCAGGCACGGCCATGATAATCAAAATTCAGTGCGCCACTATTGCATTCATCATGCGGCATGCCATTGGCACGATGGTAGTCGATCGCACGATAGCGACCGTCTTTTTCATGATGCCAGTAAGCCGCACCGTAATCGCTGCAGAGGATCAAATCGCCGCGGCTGTTCTGAATCGCGCCATAGACAAAATGATGCGGAGGCTCGGGTAATTTCGGTTCCGTGACAAGTCTTGGCTTGTCTGGGTCGCTAATGTCGATCCGGATCAAGCCGTGGTAGCGCGAGCCTACCCATAACAGCGGTTTGCCGTTTTTGTCGGGATACAAATGCGCCATCGCCAATTCGTTGTCGGGTATTTCGCTATTGCCGACAGAAAACCGTTTCCATTGGCCATTGCTGAAGCGCGTCAATCCTTCGGTAAAACTGCTTATCCATAGCACCGGCTTTTCCTCGCTGCCGGCATTGACTATGCTCATCACGCGTTCCGGTGCCTGGCCCTTGCCCGATTCAAACCATTGCCATTGTTTGCCGTCAAACAGCGCGATGCCATGGCGTCGCAGGCCAACCCACATCCTGCCATCGTTCATCGCGTACATCGTGGAAACAGCTTCGCGTTCTTCTTTCGGCCACGGCGTTGGCAATTCGTGGAATTTTTTGCCTTCCTGCAAGGCAATCTGGCCGTTCCACAAGCCGACCCATAAGGGGCCGCCAGGCGGGCGTGCCAGACTGCGGACAATCATCGCAGGCAGCCCGGATTCGATTCCGAATTTTTTCCATTCGCCGTTTTCGAAAAGATGCAGGCCATCACCATCACTGCCGAGCCAGAGTCTTTCCTGACCATCGGGATCATGTTCGAATTTCACTGCCCATACGCCATTGGCATTGTTGCTGATCCTGCTGACGGTTCTCAAATCGCCACGCAAATGCAGGCGGGCCATGCCATCGTCGGTGCCGGCCCATAATTGCGACTGGCCCTGTGCATTGTGTGCAATGGCAAGGGAGCGCACGCGCCGATTATTCAGCGGGTCTTTATTGTCGTATCGCAGCCACTGACCATTGCGAAAACGCGATATTCCGTTGCGGGTACCTACCCAGATTTCGCTGTTGCCGTCGTCCTGCGGAATGACTTCGAGGTCGTGAACGTAATTGCCGGTCAAGGCGCCGGATTCTTCGGTGAAGCGTTGCCATACGCCATGTTGCAGCCGGGCAACACCACCGGCGTAACTGCCGGCCCAGATACTGGTACTGCCATCGTTCTCATGCACGCTTCGCAGGCTGCTTATCTCAAAAAAACGGGGTTCACCCTGGATGGGAACCGATGTACATGCTGCCTTGCCAATGCAGCGATACAAGCCTGCACCGTAGGTGGCGATATAAAGGATTTCCTCATCGGCATTGTCCGCCGGCAATAGCAGGACATCGAAGATTTGCTGGTGCTGCAATTCTGCGGGCAATGTTCTTGAATGCCATTGCTTGCCATCGAATTCGGCGACGACCCCCGAATCGGTTGATGCGAACAATCTTCGGCCATGGACTGAATTAAAAAGACGGAAGCGCCTGACATCGGTACCCGGAAAATCCTTTCCGGACTCGTAGTGCTGCCATTGCTGCCCGTTCCAGCGAAATACGCCGTCGTTCGCGCGTGCTGCCCACACTTCATTTTTACTGATCGCCAATACCGACGTAATCATTTTTGAATGGCCGGGTCCGGGCAATTCGCTGCTGACAAATCGCAGGCCGTTGAAACGGGCCAGACCGCGCATGGTACCGACCCAGACATGGCCATCGGGAGATGCTGAAACCGAGACTGCCGTCAGATCAGGCAGGCCGTCGCCCACGCTGAATAAATCGATCGGAGGTCTGCCAATGCTTTCTATATCGATGGCAAGACCGGAACTGCCTGCTTGCGCAAAAAGGGGAAAGGACGCTGCATATAAAATCAGGGCGCAAAAAAACCGGACTAGCATGCACATCCCCTGAAAGCTTCTGGGTTTCGCGATTAGGACGCAGAGATTCCAGACTAACGCATGCAAGCTTCAAGGCCAATGCTTTGCAAAACGCGAGATGTCAAATCTTGCTACAGAGACAACTCGATCAGAGATGGCGTCGTGTTGATTCGCTATCGGGCAGTTCGGGCAAACTGTCATCACAAATGACTACCCGATTGCGCCCTCTGTGTTTGGCGGCATACAAGGCTTTGTCGGCTCGTTCGAACAGGCTGTCGGCGTCGTAGCCCAATTCGGGGTTAGATTGTGAGATACCCATGCTCAAGCTCAGACCGGTCAAGTCGGGCTGTGCATTTCGGGCTTCGTTTTCGACACTGAGGCGAATTTTTTCCGCGAGGGCATAGGTGCCTCGATGGGCTGGTCGGCACAGGCGATCACGAATTCGTCGCCGCCAAAACGCGAGAATAAATCTTCGCTGACAAGATGCTGGCGCACGATGCCGACGACCAGTTTCAGGGCATTGTCGCCGGCCAGATGACCTTGCTTGTCATTGATGGATTTGAAATGGTCGAGATCAAACACGATCAGGTTCATAGTGCGACTGAATTTGGCCAGATGATCAAGCGATTTTCGGAAATCCTGCGAAAAGGCCTGGCGATTCAGGGTGCCAGTCAAAGGGTCGTGTATCGAAATTTCACGAAGCTGTTCCGAGTGTTGCTTCAGGTGTTGATGCGCCGATTGCAGTTGACGCTGTTTGCGAGCCAGGCGCTCTGTTTCTGCAGTGAGATGGGCAGTACGTTTATTGCTGTACCACCAACCCAAAAACAGAATGACGCTGGCCAACAACACCAACCAGGGCCAGCGTGCCGGCGCTTCTTTCACCAAAACAATCCTGGTTTCCGTCAGTGGAGCGGGAATCTCGCCTGCATGGGTATCCAGGGCAGGTTTCAGCAGGCTTGGAGCTGGCGACGCCGCTTCGTTGGTGGCGGGAGGAATTACGTCATCGATTTGGTCGGGCAACTCCTGCGTTTGTACGCCTTCCGGGACAGGTATATCGGCAGAGGTAGCCAAGCTGGCAGGTTCCTGCGGCAGAGGCAGGGATTGTTGTTGCGGCATATCCCGAGGCGGCGGTGCTGGTGGCATGCCAGGTGGTGGCGGTGGAGGCGGTGGAGGCGGTGGAGGCGGCATGCCGGGTGGCGGTGGCGGTGGGGGCGTGCCATATGGCGGCGGCTTCCCATTTTGCGCTTGCGTGCCAGGCGCTGGTGCTGGGTTCTGTGCAAAGGCATTGAGCGCGATCATCCAGCAGAGGACACACAGCAGGGCATAGCGGGCCCGGAATATTTTTTTTAGATGAATGATCATTTACCAGTCTTACCCGTATGCAAGATGAGTGGTTTTCTTCCGTCGAAATCATACCGTGTCATAAAACAAAACACTCGCCAGAACGGGTGTTTTTTTTCGATATCTTGCAAATATTCTCAATCATGTTCCGTTCTGCAAAGCTGGCAATCGCAATGCAGCAACCAGCATTTTTTCGGCTTCACGGCGGCGGCTGCAAATTGCCGTATTATTGCTGCGGCATACCAAAAAATGCAGGGTGACATCATGTTGAAAAAATACCCGGGCTTGTTCGTACTTGCGATGCTCCTGTCGGGCTTAAACCCATGCATTGCCGGCGTACTTTCTGATGGCGCCATGAAAAAAGCCCAGCAGGCAGGTAGTGTGCGTGTGCTGGTAATGCTGCAGGATGAAAGCAGTGCGCAAATAGAAAAGAAAAGCACCGCGCAACGAAAATCGGAAGTCGGCCAGAAAATATCTTCGGTCTTGAATCGACTCGCGGTCAGGAATATCCGCGTCTACCACCGGTTCAATTTCGTGCCGGCCTTTGCGATCGAGGCAACGCCGGTGATGCTGCGGAAATTGCAGGCAGACCCGGCCGTGAGCCGCATCGATATTGATGCGCCAGGTTTCGGTGATGCGGTCACTCCGGATGAATCCTCGGTATTGAACAATGTCAGTCCATTGCAGGGGCTCGGACTCGACGGTACCGGCATGAAAGTCGCCGTCATTGATTCCGGCGTGGATACCGACCATGTCGATCTGCAACCGCGCCTGATCGCGCAGCAATGTTTCTGCTCCAACAGCAATGGCGTTGGTGGTTGTTGCCCGAATGGACAGGCAACACAATCGGGTGCGGGGGCTGCCGAAGACGGTCACGGCCACGGTACCAATGTAAACGGCATTATCGTCGGGCAGGGTAGTGTGTCGCCCAGAGGCGCGGTGCCGGGTGCCCAGCTTGTCGTCGTTCGGGTACTCGATAACAACAACAGTTTTTGCTGCAGTTCCGATGTGGTGTCGGCGATGGATTGGGTGGCGAGCAACCATCCGGATGTGGATGCGGTGAATCTGAGCGTGGGTACTGGCGCATTGTTTCCCGGCAACTGCGACACGTCGACTTCCTTTACCCAGGCGATGGCCGTGGCCGTGAATAATCTGGTTGCCAATGGTGCAGTCGTGAGTTCTTCGGCGGGTAATCAGGGCAATAGCAATGGCATGAGTGCTCCGGCCTGCGTACAAAATGCACTCAGTGTCGGGGCGACCTGGGACTTCACCGGCGGTTCGATCAATTTTCTCGGCTGCACGGATACCTCCACCGCGCCGAAGAAACCGGCCTGCTTCAGTAACCGGAGCGCCACGACGGATATATACGGCGCGGGTGCTTTCGTCACCTCGACCGGATTCAATGGTGCCACGTCCACGTTTGGCGGCACGTCGATGGCATCACCAATGGCGGCCGCCTGTGCCATCGCCCTGAAACAGGCAGTGCCTTTTTCCACCGTAAGCCAGCGCATGGATGCAATGAAGTTGGCGCCTACGAGTGTGACCGATACTGTCTCGGGCAGAACGTATCCCTTTCTTGATTGTGTCGATGCCTTGCAGGTGTTGATTGGCGATGTAGCGCCCACGCTGAGTCTTGCCGACGTCAGCGTTGTCGAAGGCCGAAGCGGAGTGCGCATTGCCGGCTTTGTCGCGACCTTATCGAAACCCGCACCTGTTGGTGGCGTGAGTTTCAGGCTGGCAACCACGAATGTAAAATCCAATGGCAATGCCGCCATCGCCGGGCAGGATTACGCCGGCATCGCATCGACACTGATCACGATTCCCGCCGGCCAAAGCAGCGCGAGCTTCAATGTGAAAGTTTTCGGCGACACCAAACAGGAAGCAGACGAGATTTTTCAGGTACTTGTCAGCAATGTGAATGGGGCAAATATCGAACGTACATTTGCCGTTGGAAACATCCAGAACGACGACGGTGGTCTGTGAGGCAGCTGGATTTTGATAACCGGTTTGTGCGCGAACTACCGGCGGATCCACAAAACGGTCCGGGCACCCGTCAGGTAAAAGCTGCCGCCTATTCCTTTGCGTCACCGACGGCAGTCAGCAATCCCCGTTTATTGGCGTATTCCCCGAATGTCGCCCTGATGTTGGGGCTGGAGGATGCGGATATCCGCTCGGAGTCATTCCTGCAGGCGTTTTCCGGCAATGCCTTGCTTCCGGGCATGCAGGCTTATGCGGCCAATTACGGCGGCCATCAATTCGGCCATTGGGCCGGACAGCTGGGTGATGGTCGCGCGATTGCCCTTGGTGAAGTCATTGGGCCACAGAAGCAACGCTACGAGTTGCAGCTCAAGGGGGCGGGACCTACACCTTACTCCCGGCATGCAGATGGACGTGCCGTCTTGCGTTCCTCGTTGCGCGAGTTTGTTTGCAGCGAAGCCATGCATTTTCTCGGCGTACCGACGACGCGGGCATTGTCCCTGATTACCACCGGCGACGATGTGGTGCGCGACATGTTCTACAGCGGCGATGCAAAGCCGGAACCTGGCGCGATCGTGTGCAGGGTATCGCCGAGTTTTATCCGTTTTGGAAATTTTGAATTGCCGGCTTCACGCGGAGATACCGAATTGCTGGGGCAACTCGTGGCGTTTTGCATTGATCGCGATTTTCCGCATCTGAAAGATCGCGGTGAAAACAGGATTGCCGACTGGTTTCTGGAAGTTTGTGAAAGTACGGCCTTGTTGATGGCGCATTGGATGCGAGTCGGTTTTGTTCACGGTGTCATGAATACCGACAATATGTCGATACTCGGCCTGACTATCGACTACGGTCCCTACGGTTGGCTTGAAAATTTCGATCCCGACTGGACGCCGAATACGACCGATGCCGAAGGTCGCCGCTATGCCTATGGCAAGCAGCCTGCCGTCGCCCAATGGAACTTGAGCCGGCTTGCCGGAGCCATTGCTTCCTTGTTGCCGGATCATGAAGTCCTGCATGCCGGATTGAATTGTTACGGTGATGTATTCAATGAAAAACACCGTGAAATGAATGCGGCCAAACTGGGTTTGCTGCCATCGCATGAAGACGATGCCGTTCTGGTGCAAGACTTGTTCAAGCTGATGCAAAAACTGCAAATCGACATGACGCTGTTTTTTCGTGCGCTTGCCGCTATCGATTTGAATGTGGTTTCACTGCAACCGTTCGAACCGGTTTTCTACGATGCCGGTTTGCGGAATTCCGATGGCAAGGATCTGCTCGCCTGGCTTGCCCGCTACGCGGGCAGAATCCGCCTGCATGAAGAACCGGATTCGGCGCGACGCGACCGCATGAATGCCGTCAATCCGCTTTACGTGCCCCGTAACTGGCTGGCGCAGCAGGCTATCGATGCTGCGGAGCAGGGCGATGCCGCCGAACTGCATTCGTTGATGGAAGTGTTGCGAAATCCATACAAAGAACAGACTGGGCGCGAACGTTTTGCATTGCCGCGGCCGGAGTGGGCTCGCAATCGAGCCGGTTGCTCGATGCTTTCCTGCAGTTCCTGATTTAAAAAAATAATGCGGAAATGTTTTTCGCATGCGAAATTATTTGCGCGAAAGCCTTGAATTGACAGGCTGTAACGGCATTTTGGAGATTCGACAGATCGAATCCGTCTTCACTTGGCGTGAAAAATCCGTTCATTTTTACGAGCTGTAACGGGCTGATCCAGTTACGCAGTCATTTTGACTACTTGTCACATCTGGAACGATAAATGTGTGACGTGATCGCCAAAATTCAATATTTGTGTTGCCTAAACTGCGCCCATCGACTGAGCCCTTCCTTTTCACTTACGGAGATTACAGATATGCGCTTTACAAAAACCTTGCTGGCAACTGCCTTTCTTGCTGCCCTGCCGATGATGGCAAGCGCAGAATCCGATTTCCAAACCGGTGCCGGCGCGCTGAACGCCAACGCACGTCTGGATTTTCGTGTAGTCATTCCAAAGTTCCTGCGCTTTCAAGTAGGTAGTGCCGGCGCAACGGTTGACCTCGTTGAATTCTCCGTTCCTGCTGCCAATGTCGGCGACGGAACTGATATTGCCCGTACCAATGGCGGCGCCGTGCCAGTGCTGCTGCAGAGCAATAACGGCAATGTGAGCCTTACCGGTACAACACTTGGCCAGTTGAACAACGGTGCCGGTGAAAACATTTCCTTCGCTGAAATTCTTTCCACCAGTTCCGATCCGAATTTGAACGTGCCTACATTGGTTGATGGTGGCACCAGTGCTGCCGTTACCGTGACGCCAAACGTGGGTGCCCGTGTTGTAAACCGTACCGCCAACTGGTCGTTTGCCTATAGCAACACCAACTTTGTCGGCGCTGGCAGCTACGGCGGCGTCAACGTCAACAACGGCCGCGTCACATATACTGCTTCCTTGCCGTAAATAGCGACACGCCTTATCGTTTGCAAAAGGGCTGTCCTTCGCCGGGCGGCCCTTTCGTTTAGAGGAATGGATATGATCAACGTTACATCCATTGGCAAGGGGTTTAAAATTTCACGACTCTCCGCACAATTCAGCATTGCAATGCTGTTGGCATACATACCGGCAGCGCATGCCTATACAGTCAATATTGCGACCGGAACCAAAGCTGCCTATTTACGCGTCGGCGATGGCAGTACTACCGGCGGTTTCTATAATGCCGGTGGAACGCCGGTCGATAACACCACCGTCAATCTGGTCAGCGTGACCGTACCTGCGGTATCCGTCGGTAACACCGTTGACCAGGCGATGACAGGCACGGGTCGTCTGACGAGTGATTACGATGGCTTTGCGTTCTGCGCCGCAGGTCAGGTCTATATCGGGGCTTTTTACCGACTCAACAGCACTGCCAATCAAAGTGCCACGCTAAGAGTTACGGCACCCACGTCGTTGACCAACGCCACTGGCGATACCATTCCGATGTCGCAAATTCGTTGGACCAGCAGCGGTAACGGCGATACAGGTGCTCAGCCTATCCCTGCCGGCACATTTAGCGGCGGCACACAAACCTTGGCCACCTTGTTGCGCAATACCTGGAATGAAAGTTGCCATAGTTTTATTTATGGCAATGATGCCATCGTGGCCGCAGGCACCTATAACGCCCGCGTCACCTACACGCTGTCAACGCCATGATGACGAACAGATTTATCTTTGGGTTTTTATTGATCGCGATTATCGCGTGGCCGGTCAATGCTGCTGCACAGGCTTATCCTGTTGATGACAGCGCCAGCCAAGTTCTGGGGCCGGGGTTGTTGAAAATGCGCTGGGATTCCGCGCTGCCAAAACCCGGGCAAGCTTCCACCATTACCGGGCATGTAGTGGTACTGGTTCGTCTGGACGTTTCGCCGTGGCGTGGTCGCCATGCTCGTATCTATCAAAA
>ERZ795044.359-NODE-359-length-42237-cov-6.645702_pt1 | contig 42237 bp, 28 predicted proteins | sample MGYA00375128_ERZ795044 | MGnify/ENA primary metagenome ERZ795044 (study PRJEB30173, sample SAMN05720213) | anaerobic digester metagenome | isolation source: active sludge of municipal wastewater-treating anaerobic digesters | place: USA | collected 2014-12-22 ...
AAAAAGAACAGGATCATTTTGAAGAGTAAAAAAATTGAGTTCCCTGAATTCATGTCAAGATCAGCATTGAATGGTATCCTTGTTCAAAGTCGGGATAACAGCACTGAAAAGGTTGTTGATATGACTACAGTGACAAATGTTGCTCCGACTTCATCGCAATTGACGGATCTGGAATTTGCAAACAAAATTGTAAAACACACAAAGTCGAATACAATTGTAATTGCAAAAAACGGACAACTGATTGCAAGTGGAACGGGTCAGACCTCAAGAGTAGATGCTTTGCAACAAGCAATTGCGAAAGCAAAGCATTTCAAATTTGATCTGAATGGAGCTGTAATGGCTTCCGATGCTTTTTTTCCTTTCCCCGATTGTGTGGAGATTGCCGATAAAGCAGGAATCAAAGCGATCATTCAACCGGGTGGTTCTGTAAAAGACCAGGAATCGATTGACTATTGCAATCAGCATAATCTTGCAATGGTAACTACTGGCAAACGCCATTTTAAGCACTAAACCGTACTTAAAAATTTATTAAACAAATTGAAATAGATAAAACTATCTGTTTGAATTTGCGTATAGATGGGACGAAAGTGTATACTGACTATTTCAAACACCTAATACCGGCCCTATGGGCTCATTGAACGCATGGGATTGTTCGATTTTCTTACTCAAGAAATTGCTATTGACCTGGGAACGGCCAATACGCTGATTATTCATAACGACAAAGTTGTGGTAGATGAACCATCTATCGTGGCTATCGATCGTATGACCGGAAAGGTCATTGCAGTCGGTAAACAGGCCATGATGATGCATGGTAAAACGCACGAAAATATCAAGACAGTCCGCCCATTGAAAGATGGTGTGATTGCCGATTTCGATGCAGCTGAACACATGATACGTGGAATGATAAAAATGCTCAGTCCGAAAGGCAGCCTTTTTACTCCTTCTCTGAGAATGGTGATCTGTATCCCTTCAGGAATTACTGAAGTTGAGAAGAGAGCCGTTCGTGATTCTGCTGAACATGCCGGTGCGAAAGAAGTGTATCTTATTCATGAACCAATGGCTGCTGCAATCGGTATCGGTATCGATGTGGAAGAACCAATGGGAAATATGATCATCGATATCGGTGGTGGTACAAGTGAAATTGCTGTCATCGCTCTTGGTGGAATTGTTTGCGATCAGTCTATCCGCGTAGCAGGTGACGGTTTTACAAATGACATCTGGGATTACATGCGTCGTCAGCACAATATCCTGATCGGTGAACGTTCTGCCGAAAGAATTAAAATTGAAGTTGGTTCAGCATTACCTGAACTTGAAAATCCGCCACCTGATTTCGCTGTTCATGGCCGCGATCTTATGACGGGTATTCCAAAAGAAATTACAGTGAGCTATTCTGAAATTGCTCATGCACTTGATAAATCAATTTCAAAAGTTGAAGAAGCGATTCTGAAAGCTCTTGAAATGACTCCACCTGAATTGTCTGCCGATATTTATCGTACCGGAATTTATCTGACCGGTGGTGGCGCACTTCTTCGTGGACTGGATCAAAGAATAGCTTTGAAAACAAAATTGCCTGTTCACGTTGCTGAAGATCCACTACGTGCAGTTGTTCGTGGTACCGGTATCGCTCTGAAAAATATCGGACGTTTCAAATTCCTTATTCCTTAATCAGTCGATACGATTTCTGTGGGAAAATCTAATTGATGAATGCGTAATCTGTTTCTCTTCCTCTGGAAGTATAACTTTTTTATTTCTTTCCTGCTCCTGGAAATTCTATGCGGTTACCTCATCGTTCAGAATAATAATTTCCAACGCGCAAGTTTCATCAATTCTACCAATCAGGTTGCTGCTAAAGTTAACTCTGCAGTGAGTTCTGTTACGGAATACATCAATCTTGGAATTACTAATGACGCTCTCTCAAGAGAAAATGCTGCATTCAAATCATTGATGCCTGATGTATTTTATATCGATAGCGCTATTCGAAGAGTTCAATCGGATACTGTACTGAAACAACAATATACTTTCATGACTGCCAAAGTTGTGAATAATACTACAAATCGCAGAAGTAATTATCTTACTCTAAACCGCGGTAGTCTGCAAGGTGTACAACCTGAAATGGGTGTGATCTGTCCGGACGGAATCGTTGGAATTGTTAAAGATGTTTCCGAACATTATTGTTCGGTAATTTCATTTCTTCATAAAGACAGTCGTATCAGTGCCCGTCTGAAAAAAACAAACTTTATCGGATCAATGGTGTGGGATGGATTTGATGCAACTCACGGCCGGTTAAACGATATTGAAAAACACGTTAAGGTAAGTAAAGGCGATACGATCATCACAACTTCTTTCTCCTCTATTTTTCCTGAAGGAATCTTGATCGGAGTGGTGGAGTCTGTTAATCCGACTTCAAATAGTACATTCCAGGATATCACTATCCGCTTGTCAACAAGGTTTGGAAGTTTATCCTATGTATATATAGTAAGCAATCTTTTAAAAGATGAACAACAGGCATTGGAGGAGCCATTAAAAAATGATCGTTAAAATCCTGGCTCAACTATGGCGCTTTATCTTCCTTATCGGATTACAAGTTGTCCTGCTCAATCATATTCAATGGAGTGGCTATGTCAATCCATATGTTTACATACTCTTCATTCTCATGCTTCCGGTTGAAACACCAAAGTGGTTGTTACTTATTCTTGCTCTCTGCACAGGATTAGTGATCGATATGTTTGGTACCAGCGGCGGCATTCATGCTGCAGCAACTGTCTTCATGGCATTTGCGCGGCCGGGAGTATTAAAGCTTATCGCACCACGTGATGGTTACGATACTGATACGAAACTTACACCCGGTGTTATGGGCTTTAATTGGTTCATAACCTATATCAGCATTATGGTATTGTTGCATCATCTTGCGTATTTTTACATAGAGGTGTTCCGCTTCAGTGAGTTTTTTATGACATTCTTAAAGGCAATCATCAATTCAATGATCACCGTTGTACTCATTGTTGTCGGGCAGTATTTATTCGGAAGACAAGGGAAGAGAAATGAACGTATCATCGGGTAGGACTACCGTAATTTATTTTATTTTCTTCGTTGTAGCATTTATTTATTTGTTGCGCTTATTCTATATTCAGGTTATCGATAAGAGTTATGAGTTGTCGGCAAATAATAATGTATTACGTCTTGTTATTGATTACCCTTCACGTGGATTGATCTACGACAGAAATGGAAAGCTGCTTGTATTTAATGAGCCTGTTTATGATCTGATGATTATTCCTAAGCAAGCAAAAGATATTGATACTGTTGAATTGTGTAAGCTGATCGGAATCACAAAGGAAGATTATATTGAAAAGTTCAGAAAAGCAAAAGCTTATTCACCCGTAAAAGCAACGATCTTCGAAAAACAATTGTCTGTCGTTACGTATGCGACATTTCAGGAAAAGTTATATAAGTTTCCCGGATTTTTTGTTCAGCCCCGTACACTTAGAAAGTATCCTGATCCTATGGCTGCCCATTTGTTCGGATATATCGGTGAAGTAGATTCTGCAATCACTCACAAAAACCCGTACTACCGCGATGGTGATTACATTGGTAAAAGCGGTATTGAACAATCGTATGAAACAGTTCTCCGCGGACAACGAGGAGTCCGGCGAGTTATGGTTGATGTATTCAACCGCGAGAAAGGAAGTTTTCAGGATGGGAAATATGATACAGCTGCTGTTGCCGGCGAAAGCCTTACGATAACGATCGATGCCGATCTGCAACGGTATGCAGAAAAATTATTTCAGAATAAAGTCGGAGCAGTAGTAGCGATTGAACCTTCAACCGGAGAGATCCTCGCCTGCGTAAGTAATCCTTCTTATGATCCGAATTTACTGGTAGGACGTGCACGTACAAAAAATTATGCGCATCTTTTATTTGATCCATCAAAACCTTTGTTCAATCGTGCATTGATGGCTTACTATCCGCCGGGATCAACATTCAAACTTATCAACGATCTGATCGGTGAAGAAGAAGGCGTATTGCATCCGAATACTTCTTACTACTGCGATGGAGGATATCACATGGGTTCACTCACTGTGAAATGTGATGCACGACATGGTTCGATTGCTTTGGAAACTGCTATCGAACATTCATGCAATACTTATCACTGTTATGTTTTCAGGAGCATTGTTGATCAGAAAAAATTTAAATCTACTGAAGAAGGCTATGAGAATTGGAGACGACATGTACTAACATTCGGTATTGGTAAAAGACTTTATAGTGATCTGCCTCAGGAATTGAAAGGGAATGTTCCGACTGTTCAGTATTACGATAAATATTTTGGTAAAGGCAGATGGAGATCGTCTACAGTTGTTTCCCTTTCTATCGGACAAGGTGAATTAGGAATTACTCCATTGCAAATGGCAAATACAATGTGCATCATTGCCAACCGCGGACATTTTTATATTCCGCACATCATGAAAAAAGTAGGGAATAACCCGCAGAAAGATAAAAAGTTCACAGAGAAGAATCATACTTCAGTTCGTCCGGAGTATTATGACATCGTGCAGGATGGTATGCAAAAAGTTCTCGAGTCCGGAACAGCTGCGCGATCACAGATTAAAGGAATTACCGTTTTAGGTAAAACAGGTACTGCACAGAATCCCGGGAAAGATCACTCGCTCTTTGTAGGTTTTGCTCCAAGAGAAAATCCAAAGATCGCTGTAGGGATCATGGTTGAAAATGGAGGCTGGGGTAGCGACTGGGCTGCGCCTATTGCAACTTTAATGATAGAGAAATATCTGAACGATACGATTGCCAGAAAAGATCTTGAGAAAAGAATGTTTGAAGGAGTTATTACTCCAAAAGTATATCAGCCAAAAGTTCCGATTGCAAAAAAGGATAGTGTTGTGAAACTCATTCCGGTCAGACCGAAATTAATTAAAACAAAAAACTGATGGGAAGAGACGACAGAAGCATATTGCAAAACATTGACTGGGTACTTGTAGGGATCTTCCTTGTAATGGTTTTATTCGGGTGGATGAATATTTATGCAGCAGTTTATAATGATGAGCATAAGAGCATTCTTGATTTTACCCAGAACTATGGTAAACAAAGCATCTGGATCGTTTGTGCATTGTTCATCGCTTTAATGGTCCTTGTTATCGATGGAAAGTTTTATGCGGCATTCTCCTATGCCATCTATGTAGTTATGATATTGCTCTTGCTGTCAACCTTTGCTTTTGCGAAAAATGTAAAAGGTTCGTATGGTTGGATTGACATTGGTGCATATAAATTGCAACCCGCCGAGTTTGCGAAATTTGCAACGAACATGGCGCTTGCAAAATTTTTAAGTACACTGGATACAAGAATGCAGGATTTCAAAACAAAGTTGATCTCATTGGCAATCATTGGAATTCCGGCTATAATTATCTTATTGCAAAATGATACAGGTTCTGCATTAGTCTTCGGTGCATTTGTTCTTGTCCTTTACAGAGAAGGTCTTTCAGGAAATATACTTTTACTTGGATTGGTTTCAGGAGCTTTGTTTGTTCTTGCATTGCTTATCCAGCAAACAACATTATTTATTGTTATCGGAATAATTGCTTTGCTGATCTTAATGGTTGTGCGGAGGAATAAGAAAAATATTTTTACAATTGTTGCAGGCGCACTTGTAGCAATGGCAATTGTGTTCAGTGTCGATTATTTTTACAACAGTGTTCTTCAGGATCACCAGCGAATTCGTATTGATGTTTTGCTTGGAAAAGAAGTGGATCTGAAGGGTGCCGGTTATAATGTCAATCAAAGTAAGATCGCAATCGGCTCCGGTGGATTTTTTGGTAAAGGATTCTTAAAAGGAACTCAAACAAAATATGACTTTGTGCCTGAGCAAAGCACTGACTTTATTTTCTGTACAGTAGGCGAGGAGTGGGGTTTTCTTGGAAGTCTTGTGGTCATCGGACTCTTTGTTGCACTACTTGCCCGCATCATTTATGTAGCTGAAAGGCAAAGATCAGCCTACTCCAGGATCTATGGGTATGGCGTAGCGTGTATACTTTTTGTGCATTTATTGATCAATATCGGTATGACCATTGGATTAGCGCCTGTAATTGGGATTCCTTTGCCATTTTTTAGCTATGGCGGTTCATCATTATGGTCCTTTACAATCCTCCTTTTTATCTTCATCCGGCTTGATGCCTACAGGCTGCAAATTCTGAGATAATTGCAAATTCTTCATTTCCAATGTAAAGCGTGACAATTCCAAGACATTATTCATGAGTCTTTCATTTAACTTTAACTTAACAAAAATCGAAAACCATGAAAAAAACACTACTTTCTATTATCTCCCTGATTTCAATTATGGGAATCATGCAGTCTTGCACAAAAGAAAATGAAGAATGTTCTTCTACATCAATCTCTGATCAGACGATAGCACAAATGGTGCAGTCATCATCAGATCTGGTATATATGACTTCTTCAGCAAAATCTTTGCAAACATCGGGTAACTTCCGGATTAAAATGAACTCTACTGCAGCTTCAGCTTTTAGAAATAGTGGAAAGTCATCTTATCCGAACAACAGTATGCTTGTTCGCGAAGCGCTTGATCAAAATGGAAATGTAACTGGTTCAGATATTATGTATAGATCAATGTCGGATCCTAATGCTCACCAAGGCTGGATCTGGACAAGTCTGGATGAAAACGGTGAAGTAATTTATAATGCATCTGAAAGAGGAGCGAAATGTCAAAGCTGTCATAGCGGAAATATCGTTTCTTTTAACGGCATCTGAGTATTGTGTTTTTATATGGTCTAATTGTATCGCCTTCTTCTGTCTCCCGGAAGAAGGCGTTTATTTTTGCCCCATTATCTGATTTTCTACTTAAGAATTTGAACTGTTCACATCAATTTTCAGAATGATTACATAAATAAGTGCAGAATCAGAAAATTTTGGTTGAATTGAAATTACTGCAATAATAAATTTAGATATCTTTAAATAAAAAACAGATGAAAAAATGTCTGCTCTTATTGTTTCCGCTTATACTTTTATTTTTTTCTTCTGAAAAAACTTCTGCACAATGTGCAATGGCAGTAAATGGAAATGTATATACTGTCACAACACCTTTAGACAATGTTCCTGGAAGTCTGAGATCTGCTATAAATGATGCGAACATTGACGGAACAGGTGGCCTCATTACTGTAGCTTGTAGTGGACCAATTGTTCTTCAGTCCCCACTGCCGCAAATTTATTGCGATTCGCTCATGATTATAATTGCCGGCGTGCAACTTGATGGTGGTAATGTCTGCACTGATCCTGCATTCGAATTTTCTACTGCTCATAGTTGTGCTTCACTTTCTCCAAATTCAGCAATTAATTTTATTCCCAGGGTTTTCTCCGTCTTCAGTTCTGATGATTCAGGTCCGGGTACATTAAGGGATATCATTAATGCAGCAAACTTTTCGCCTTCTCAGGATATTATACATTTTAATTTATCCGGTCCTGCACCCCGGACAATTCAATTGAACAGTGCATTGCCTCAAATAATCTACTCTCTTGAAATCAATGGAGCAAGCCAGCCTTTACATGGATATATTGGATCTGCCCCTCGAATTGCAATTGAAGGAGTCAATAAAACATTTCCAGGTTTATGGTTTGAGAACATCAATGATCCATCAGGCTTCATTGGAAAGGTGTATGGACTTACACTCCATAATTTTTCAACAGCCGTACATTCGGAAGATCTATATCAGATGGTTATCGGAGATAATTTACGACGGAATGTGATCGGTCATAACAATTGGGGAATATTTTCAAGTAATGACAGTCTTCTGGATATTACAAATAATTTTATCGGACTGGATACCGGTGGTACGGCTGCTGATTCAAATGACATTGGAATAACAATTTTGGGAAATCAAAATGCCTCACAGCAATTACAAGTCAATCGCAATGTTATTTCAGGAAATAATCAAGGCGCTATAATATATAACGGAGTGTTAAGCGGGTCTTTTAAAGGCAATCTGATTGGAACTGACAAGACAGGATCTTATGAAATTGCAAATCCGCATGGGGGAATTTCTTGCGGAGGAAGTAATGTAGAATTTGGTGGATTGAATCCCGGAGATGGAAATCTTTTTTCAGGGAGTTCATATTCTAATCTTGAAGCCGGAATAAATAATCGTGTTTTAGGGAATAAGTTCGGAACTAATCTTGCTGGAACAATGGCGATACCTAATATTGACGGTCCATGTGTTGTAGCTTACGGCGGAACAATTATTGGTGGTCCTTCGCTCTCAGACAGAAATATTTTTGGAAGTAACGCAATAATGATTCTCGGACCGGGAGTAAGAGTTGAGAATAATTATTTTGGAATAGATAGCTCAGGCACGATTAATTTCCCTATAAATGGAAGCGCAGTAGAGTGCTTGTCGGATTCGAATGAGATTAAAAATAACGTAATCAGGAATTGTGAATCCGGAATAGCACTGAGTAGTCGTCACAATGTTGTCATTGGTAATAGCATCAGCGAATGCTATAATGGGATTAACTGCAATGCCAATTTTAATTTGTACACGCATAACAGTATTTTCAACAATTCAAATTTGGGAATTTATCATTTCAATAATGCCAATAATAATTTACTGCCGCCTGTAATTGCAATTTTTAACCAGAACGGGGCATCAGGAAGTTCAGAACCGAATGCTGTTATCGAATTGTATTACAGCGAGTCTCAGAACGGAACTCCACAAGGTAAAACATATATTACAACAGTCACTGCTGATGCAGCAGGAATATGGTCTTATATAGGCTCACTGATCGATACATTGAATATTACTGCGACTCAGACGATAAATGGTAACAGTACTTCCGTGTTTGCTGATTTTCCGTTATCGTCGCATATTGATTCTGATCCGGATATGAATATTTCAATATATCCGAATCCGGCAAATTCTTATTTTATTCTGGAAACTTCAAGAGAAATTTTACAGACAAGTATTTCTGATCTTCTCGGAAAAACTCTTTTAACAATTAACACTTATTCTGTAGACAAAGTCTTCAATACTTCCTGGCTTGAAAATGGTTTTTATATCATCAGAATTAAAACAACGAATGGAGAATATTTTACAAGAATTCAGATAGTCCATTAAAAAAACGTCTTCAATTTAGATTTCGTTTCTCGTCTTTCATTAATTTTTAATTAGTTTGATTGTTTGAAAATCTATATTCGATTTTATTTTACAAAAGTAAGTCCCACTATTCAGATCAGACAGATCAAGATTTATTTTATTTTTACCCGGCACCGTGTTTTTTAGTGAAATGTTCTTAAGCCCTCTGCCTTGTTATTATGGTTGAATGAGAAAAAATGATGATTGAAACAGAAAAAGGGTTACTGCTTTATTAATTTAATGAAGTTTTGGCTGTTATTATTTCTGATGACGCAGAAATACATTCCGTCAGAAAGGGCATTGCCATCAAGTAAAAATTCGCCGGCTCGCTTTTCAATCATATTTGCTAACATTATTTCATTTCCCAAGATGTCATAAAGAAAAAATTGTGTCTGAGAATTGATTTCTTCCATATGAATAACCGTTTTTGTAGTAAATGGATTTGGGAATGCTGAAAGATAAATTTCGTTCTCTATTTCGGAACTTTCTGTCGTGGAGCAATGAATAATTTGTGGAAGAGTCTGATTAGTTATAATAAAATTTGCAATTGATCCTGTAACCGAAATAGACATCGTATCAAAAACCAATGTATCAGTAATCTGAATAAATGCCGATGCAATATTCCCGCTGATAGAATTACAACTTCCGGTTCCACTTGTATCAGTTCTGATAATGTACATATCGCTTGCGCCATTCCCCAGACTTTCAGAATAGCCACTGATAAGGAAATCATTATTGCTGATACTCTTTATTGATAGTCCGTGATCATATGAATTTCCACCAAATGTTCTTTGGGTGATCAGGTTTCCGGCAGTATCTGTAATTGCAAATAAGACGTCAGTCTGGCCATTAGTATTGTAGTTTGTTGCACCTGTAAAACAGATCCTTCCGTCGTTCATAATTTCTAAGTCCCGGATGTCTTCATATTCGCTGCTGCCGAAAGCAATCGCTTTTATAATGCTTCCATTTGGATTAAGTCTGATGATCAATCCATCCGGTGAATTCGGACTACTGTTAAAAGCCTGATTGTAACTCAGACAACCAACGATGATCTCGCTTGAAGTTACCTGTATAGCATAACCAAGATCCCAATTGAAAAAATCTGATGTTGCATATTTTTTTGACCATTCTACATTCCCGTTCTTATCAGTTTTTATAACAAATAAATCTGATGGACCACCGGCTTGTACCTGGGTTATTCCTGTCACTAATGCACCTTCATCTTCTGTTACCGTTATTTTTCTGCCTTCATTAATATTTAAGTCACCAATTGCTTTCGCCCAGATAACATTTCCTGATGAATCACATTTTGTGAGCAGTACATTGTAATCAAGAGTAGAAACATAACCTGTAAAATAAAAATCACCGTTGGGTAATGTAGCAATGTCTTCTCCCCAACCCGGTACGTTATAATATTTTGACCAGATCACAATTCCCAGAGAATCATATTTCATTGCAAATGGTTTTTCCATTCCCAGACTATTTGTGTAACCGGTAAGGATAAATTCGTTTTTGTTTGTCACTGCAGCTGAAAGTGCAATGTCTTCACCAGCTAATCCAGCGATAGTGCTGCCGATTAAGTTACCATTTCCATCCAGTCTGGTGAACACGATATCATAACTTCCGGAACCAATTGTAGTAGTATGGCCTGCGATATAGATTTTGCCATTGCTATAAATTGATTTGGAACTTACCTCTTCACCGCTGCCACCAATAGTTGTTTCAAATGTTGATTGAGAAAATACATTGTAAGAAACAAATTGAATCGGAATAAGAAAAAGTAAAAACAAGTTTTTCATTGCTATTTTATAAGTGACCATCGATAAGTGCCTCGAATGCAATTGCTATATCCTGCAATTTAAAAAATATTCACTCCGTATCCGTCAACCCATCACCTACATTTAAATGCAGTAAAATTTATTTCACTTCAAAAAAATCTTTTAAGGTACACCCTATTAATTATCTCAATGAAACCTAAATATCTGCACCAGATCATTATTCCCACTTGCAGAGTGACATGAAATACATTCTCCACCTTTTTCTGAAGCAGAATACTCCGGTGTGCCGTCGGGATTATATTCAGCCCAAACCCAACCGGATCCACTATTTGCTGCTCCGGGAAGTTTGTACATTATTGAATATTCTAATAAAGGACCACCACTAGGCCCATATATTTCTTTTACAATTAATGATTCATCAGGAAAAAATGTTTTTGTAAGTCGTGTTGCAGAATCATTCATAGCAGAAATTGCTTTCTGATTAAACCGGACTCTGATATGACCACCATGCGGGCTATTACCTGAGACACCAAGCGTATCCAGACTTTTGTTCAGATATGTGAATGAAGACACTGTCTGTGTAAGACTAAAGAGCGTAGCATCGCTAATGATAACACCTTCTTCTTTTTTTGAAGAACATGATGCTATCAACACTACAAATAAAAGTTGGAGGAGATGCTTCATGCACTAAAGGTAGCGATTTACTTTACAAAATTAAAGTCAAAAAAAAAGGGTCAAAAGGAAAGAGCGCTAACCCTTTACCTTTGACCCTTGAACTGAAGATCAGAGATGATCAATAAAACTTCGCTCTGTTATCTTCTATGCTTGCTTTTTCTTTTAGTGTATTCAATACTTCGTATTCGCTACGTGACTTACGCTGATCAGCAAGTTGTTTAGCATTTGCAGAATAATCTTTTGTTTCTGCAGGTGTTGTAAACGATTTAACCATGATTACAGCAACTGAATTTTCTCCTTTGATTGCTTTACTTGTTTGTCCGGCTTTCATTGCGAAAACAGTACCCACCATTGCAGGTTCGTTACCCATTCCCGGAATGTAACTGTTTGCGAAATTTACATTATCAGCATCAGTAGCTGTCACATTCAGTTTCTGAGCTATTGCATCAATATTTCCTGAACCGGCTGCATTGAATTTCTCTATAAGCATTTGTGCTTTTTTGATCTTACGTGCTTCAAGAGTTACAGCATCTTTCACTTCATCTAATGGAAGTGTTCCTTTTTCTTTTATACCAACTAAGTGAGCCATTACATATTTATCGCCAAATGTGTAGATCTTACTGATGTCACCTTTTTTAGCACTATATGCCCAACGTACAAGTTCACGTGGTTGATCTAATCCGGGAATGTTTTTGTCGTTCTCACGGATGTTATCTGCTATACGTTTGTTCAAACCTTGTTTCACAATTGCTGAATCAAATGCTTCTCCTGAAGAATTCTTTGATGCAAATTCCTGAGCTTTGTTATAAGCAGCATCGTAAGTTTTTTGAGAAGGTTCAATTTTACGTTCAAGTGTTAACACCTGAATTTGTTTTGACCCTGCACTTTTATCCATGATCTCGATAAGGTGAATTCCAAATTGAGAAGTGACAATTGGCATATCGCCTTTCTTTCCATTGAAACATGCATCATTGAAAGTCGGTACCATCTGTCCTGCACGGAACCATCCAAGATCTCCGCCTTTTATTGCTGAACCCTGATCTTTAGAGAATAACATTGCAAGGTCAGCAAATTTTGAACCTTTCTTAATTGCATTTTTTAAACTGTCAGCAGTTGCCATTGCTTTGGCAGAATCTCCATCAATGATGTTGATCAGGATGTGACGAGCCTTTACTGAATCAGAAACTATTTTTTCTCCTGTTAATTTTGCAACTTTAACAGTGCTTCCATCTTCAAATGGACCTACGATCTTTCCTATTGGTGCACCAAATAATGCAGTGTCAATCGCTACTGGCAAAGTTCCTTTTGCGTGGTAAGTTGAATCAACTGCACCGTCTGTATTCTGACTAACGAAAACAATGTTGTCTGTAGTGTTTGCATATTCAGCAGCAAGACTTGAAATATTCGTCATTACAGCTGATCTGTCTTCCGGTGATGGAGCAACATCAAATGTTATGTATTCAATTTTGCGGATTGTTTCTGCTTGCTTGTATTTCTGTGTATTTGCATTATAGTAACTCGATAGATCTCCGTCGTCAACTTTTACTGACGAATCAGGAATAGTGTTAAAGTCAAGTCGAGCAAAACGAATTGATGCATTTTTTTGAGCCTCTTCGTAATTACGTTTCGCTTCTTCTGTCGTTACAAAAAGTCCTGCCTTAAGAAGGTCTTTGTATTTTGTGCTGATACGCTCTTCGGTAATTGCATCTTCAAAAGTTTTCCATTGACGTTGAGTATTCTCATCGCGATTAGGAAGGTCTTTTAAAAACTTCACAACATTCGACGGATCAAATGAATTTGTTTTTGGATCAGTAAATGCCTGCTTGATCTGCGGATGAGGATTAGCACCAGTACACATGTCAAACAATTCACCCGAACTGCAAGACAGTCCAAGTTTTTTGTATTCTTTTCCCAGTGTGTTATCAGTGACAAACATTCCCCATGCCTGCTCGCGCAACATGTCCTGCGTGTTCTGATCAACAGTTTCATTCTTTGTGTTGATCTTATAATTCTCAGTCAGCGTTTCAATGCGTCTCTCGTATTCCTGGAAGTGAACTTTCTCACCACCGATCGCACCGACTACATCAGAATTTCCGTTCAGAAGCCCGGAATTTGACGTTAACACATCTCCTAAAATGAATAGTATCATTGATACCCCTACGAAACCTATCAGTAGCCCTACGCGCTTTCTGATTCTTGTAATTACAGCCATAGCCGTTGAATTTGTTTTATGTGATTAATTAGATAATTTTTCGTTATTCAAGAAGCGCAATTATCATTTATATGTAATTGATAATCAGCAATTTGATTCGTTTTGGAGCTACCTCCCCCAAAATGAGGGGCGAATATACAATTCCCCACATGGAAATCCTAATTTTTCGTCGGAGGAATTCTAGGGCGGTCCCCGAGCGAAGTCGAGGGGCAATAATTTCGAACAACGGGTTAATTAGAAATTAGAACAAAGTTCCATCCCCATTTTTCATTTTTCACTATTAGTTAAAATCTAAAAGTTAGTCATCATTAACCTTAAATCTAACCTGTTCAATCCGGTTATTTTTTACTTTCAAAGCTACAATTGTAAAAGGAGGGATAATGATCTCTTCATTCTGCTCAGGAATGTTTTCATGGTGCTGGAAAATAAATCCGCCTAGTGTTTCATACTCTTCTGATTCAGGAATATTCAGATCATATTTTTTATTCAGATAGTCAATTTCCAATCGCCCTGAAAAAAGATACTCTGTATCAGATAATTTTTTTTCTGTTTCTTCAGGAACATCATGTTCATCCTGAATCTCACCGAAGATCTCTTCAATGATATCTTCAATGGTCACCATGCCTGAAGTGCCACCGTATTCGTCTACAACAATTGCAACACTTCTATGTTGATTTGTAAATTGTTTTAAAAGGTCATTCGCATTCATCACTTCAGGAACGATCGTTACCGGTAAAAGAATCTGATTTAAATTCTGCGGACGTTTAAACATTTCGGAAGAATGTACAAAGCCGATTATGTTATCAATGTTGTCGCGGTAAATCAGGATCTTCGAAAGTTTCGTTTCTATGAATAATTTTTGCAACTCCTCAATTGTTCCTGTTACATTCATTGCAACAATTTCATTTCTGGGGATCATACATTCACGCACTTTCACTTCCTTAAAATCAAGTGCATTCTGAAAGATACGGATCTCTGTATCCATTTCTTCTGCCTGATTATTTCTTGTGGTAAGTTCACGTACATACATATCCAGATCAACTCTTCCAAATACAGGCCGCTCTTCAACGATCTGGATCCGGAATAATGTCTGCATGAAAAATGATGACAATTTCAGTACAACCCAGACGATAGGATAGAGGATAAGGTATAAAATCCTTATCGGTACAGCCAGTAGGTCGAGTGTAGCATTCGGGTTTATTCTGAATAAAACTTTAGGAATAAATTCGGCTGCTATCAGGATGATCAATGTACTGCAAATGGTTTGTATGATCAACAATGTTCCATGGCCATGCAATTGCAATGGTAAATATGATTTCAGTAATTCAGTCTGAAGAATTTCTTTTTCCATCACTATACCGTAGATGACTAAAGAAATATTATTTGCAATGAGCATACTTGCAATAAAGCGTGAAGGAGATTTTACAAAATTCCAGATGATCTTTGCTGAAAAGCTTCCCTGACTTCTGTCTAATTCAATACGCAGTTTATTAGATGACAGGAAAGCAATTTCGCTACCTGAAGAAAATGCAGAAAAAAGTAATGTTATTATGATTATAGTCCAGTCAGACACAGTTCAAAAGTAAATTTTAGCCGACGAAGATAATTATTTGAAGGGAAAATCGGGATTATTTTCAATGATAAAGTTCCTTTTCGTCCTTCTGTTCAAATTTGATCCTTTGTTTGCGCCGAACGGTGTACATCGCCGATGCAATTGCTGTAATTGCCAGCATAAATAATCCGGACTGAATGCCTTCTTTAAAAAACTGAAAGATCGTTAGTCCAAAACTTATGATCGTGATACACAACCATGCGATTTCTAATGTCCTAATCATTTTTCGGGTTATTTATAGATATGGTGCCTTTGATATTAAATATTTTGTACTTCGTGAAATCCTCATTTGCCTCGAAGCCTTTGCCAAAAATTATTTCATCTTTTGTAGTGATCTTCACATCTTCATTGCTCAATAGCTTTTGTTTCTTTTCGTCCCATATCAAATGTTCTGTATTCAATTTATCACCTTTCTCATTGGTAACGATCACATTTTTCTTCGCCTCCATTTTTTGATCTTTTTCATAGCGAATCCCATAATCGGCGACCAATCTGCTTTTTACCTCCATTTTTTCATTGTAAAAAATGGCATGCAGTCCATTGGGCATTTCAATATACGGATTTTCTGTTGAATAATGGTCTAATATGGGTGCAGTTATTTCAACCTGAACTTTTGCTGAATCACTATAAATGATCTTGATACTCTTTGCTGTTTCTGTCGGAATTACCTGGCCTTTGCTGTATAATTTAACTTTATCGAGGTCATTTTCACAGGAATACAAGGAAATAAGAACAAAAAGCGAAATCAGTTTTGGCCAAAAGAGGTTCTTCATATTACAAAACTAAGAAATTATACTGATTTCGATATTCCATTAAATCATACTATAATATCTGCCCTAATAATCCATTAATTCATTAATCCCGGTAATCCATTAATCCCGGTCCGAATTGGTTAATAAAGGTTAATCAATTATAAATCATACAGCAAAATTCTATTTTTGTGGACCTAACTTAATCCAGTTAAATCAAGTAATGAAAAACTCTTTGAAACTAGTAGCAATTGCACTTGGATGTGCAACTGTCTATACATCTTGCTCTAGCAGCGAGGCGAAAAAAGGTGTTGGTGTTGACGTAGCAAATTTCGATTCGACAGTAGCAGCATCAAACGATTTTTTCCATTTCGCCAATGGCGGGTGGATAAAGAAAAATCCAATTCCTGCTGATCAGGTTCGTTCAGGAACATTTCCAAACCTTATAGAAAACAACAGAAAAAATCTGCACCAATTAGTAGATGAAGCATCTGCAAAAACTGATTCGAAGAAAGGTTCACCGGAACAACTTGTTGGAGATATGTACTTCAGTGCAATGGATACCGTTACCATTGAAAAATTAGGTGCTGAACCGATCCGTCCGGAAATGGAAAAGATCGACAAGCTAACTGATCTGAATTCAATTCTTAGCTATACAGCGCTTCTTCAGAAATGGGGCGCTTCGCCGATGTATGGTTTGTATGCCGGACAAGATCCAAAGAACAGTGAAGTTGTTGTTCCGCAAATTTATCAGGGTGGACTTTCTCTTCCTGATCGTGATTTTTATGTTAATAATGATGAAAGATCAACAAAGATCCGCACAGAGTTTTTGAGCCATATGATTAGCATGTTCAAACTTTATGGTTTGGATGAAGCAACAGCAACAAAATATGCAAATGTTGTTATGCGCATAGAAACAAATCTTGCAAAAGCATCTATGACTCGCGTAGAACAACGTGATCCATATAAAACGTACAATAAAGTTACCATTGCCGATTTGAATGCAATGACACCATCACTTCGTTGGGATGAAATGATGAAAAATCTTGACATCAATGGTGGGTATGATTACTTAGTTCTTGGTCAGCCATTATTTTTAAAAGAACTAGAGAACCAATTGAAGTCAAACAGCATCGACGACTGGAAAATATATTTGAAATGGAATCTATTGAATCTTGCAGGTAATGTTCTTAGCAATGATTTTGTAAACCAGGATTTCTATTTTAACAATAAAGTTTTAAATGGTCAGAAAGAAATTCAGTCACGTTGGAAACGGATGGTTCAGATCACTGACGGAATGGTTGGAGATGCTTTAGGACAACTTTATGTTGCGAAATTCTTCCCACCTGAATCTAAGAAAAAAATGGACGAGCTTGTTTCGAATCTTATTGTAGTTTACAATGAGCGTATCGACAAACTTGACTGGATGAGCGCTGCTACTAAAGTTAAAGCAAAAGAAAAACTGAATGCAATTACACGTAAGATCGGGTACCCTGATAAGTGGAAAGATTATGCAGGACTGGATATCAATCGTGGTTCATTCTTCAAGAATTTAATGAATGCAACTAAATGGAATTATGAATATGCAATCAGTCAGATCGGAAAACCGGTAGATCGTTCACAATGGGGAATGACTCCGCCAACAGTTAATGCATATTACAATCCGTCATTGAATGAGATCGTTTTCCCTGCCGGAATTCTTCAGCCTCCTTTCTTCAACGCGCAAGCTGATGATGCTGTTAATTATGGTGCAATCGGAGCAGTAATCGGTCATGAGTTAACTCATGGTTTCGATGATGAAGGTCGTAACTTCGATGCAAAAGGAAACTTGAACGCATGGTGGACGTCTGAAGATTCTGCGAAATTTGTAACACGTGCGCAAGTGATCATTGATCAGTTCGATGGCTTTACGGTACTTGATACGCTTCATGTAAATGGTCATCTTACATTAGGAGAAAACATCGCTGATCTTGGTGGAGTAACAATTGCATATGATGCATTCAAACGCACAAAGCAAGGTCAAGGCAAAGAACTTATTGATGGTATGACGCCTGATCAAAGATTCTTCTTTGGTTTTGCAACCATCTGGGCCGGTTCTATGCGTCCTGAAGCTGCTGCACAACGTATCATCACTGATCCACATTCACCGGGATTGTATCGTGTGAATGGTCCGCTTTCAAACCTGGAAGAATTCTATAAAGCTTTCGGAGTAAAAGAAGCAGATAAAATGTATCGTCCTGATTCTATCAGAGCTAAGATCTGGTAAATAAAAAATCATCATAATAATAAAGATGTTTTTTTAAACACGGAGTTCACTCAGTAAAAAAGGGAGAAAAAGGAGAATAGTTCATTCTCTTTTTTCTCCCTTTTTTGCTCTATATTCTCCATGTTAAATTGTTAACGTATCTTCGCAACATGTCAGAAGAAAGCGTCGATTTTTTAGATTTCAAGTTAAATAAGCAGTTATGGTCGGCAATCGCGGATGCAGGATATGAAACTCCAACTGAAATTCAGGCCAAAGCAATTCCTTTGATCCTTGCAGGTAATGATGTTGTTGGTGTTGCTCAAACGGGTACAGGTAAAACAGCTGCATATCTGATCCCACTTATTATGAAGATCAAATATGCAAAGGGAACTGATCCTCGCGCTTTGATCGTTGTGCCGGCACGTGAACTGGCACTTCAGGTGCATGAATCCATAAAAATGCTTGCGAAGTACACGGACCTCCGTTCTGTTGCATTAGTTGGTGGAGTAGGTACGAAATCACAGAAGGATGCGCTTGCAGAAGGTGTGGATATAGTAGTTGCTACTCCCGGAAGATTAATGGATATGTATCTGCCCGGATTTTTAAAACTTAAATTACTTCAGGTTTTCATAATGGATGAAGCTGAGCGTTTACTTGATATGGGCTTTCGTTTACAGATAGGGAGAATGCTGGAAGTAATGCCCCGTAAACGACAGAATCTATTATTCAGCGCAACATGGAATGAAAAAGTTCAACAGGTTTCGGAAGACTTTTTACTTTCACCAACTGTGATCAGAATCAATCCTGAAGTAAAGACTGTTAAATCAGTTAGTCAGGTGGTGTATTTTACACCTAATCTGAGAACCAAAATAAATCTCTTAGATCATTTCATAAAAGATGAAAAATACAGGAAGATGATCATCTTCTGTAAAACGAAAACCACTGCAACTAATATTTATAAATACCTCGATAGAAAATATGGAGAAGAATCAGTAAGAGTTGTTCATGGAAATAAAGATCAGAATACCCGTATCAATGCAATAAAATTATTTAAGGAAGAAAAGATCCGGTTCCTTGTTGCAACTGATGTCGCTGCACGTGGAATTGATATTGAAGATGTGTCACACGTTTTTAATTTTGAAGTGCCATTGGTTTATGAAGATTATATTCACCGCATTGGAAGAACAGGTCGTGCTCAGAAGATTGGTGATTCAATTACATTCTGTGCTCCCAACGACGAGTATCATCTGAAGAAAATTCAAAAACTTATCGGCGATAAAATTCCTGTTGCACAGATCCCTGTTGAAGTTGAAATTCTTCCAACTCCCTATGAAGAAGAACAGGTCATGCGCAGACAGATCGATGATCAGCGTAAAAGAGAAGACCCGGAATTTCAGGGAGCATTCCATGACAAGAAAGGTTTTCAGCACAGTAAAAAAGGTGATGTCCCAAAAAATAAAGTAAAAGGAAAGAATAAGAAAAAAGCGAAAGCGATTGCCAGGTCAAAAGAAATAAGAAAGGATAAAAGTAAGTGAAAACTCAGAACAGAGGACTTGTCATTTTCTTGATTCTATTGTTAGCAATTGTGTGGGGCAGTTCTTTTATCCTCATGAAAAAAGGACTTATCGTTTACACACCTTACCAGGTTGGTGCGATCAGAATGTTTGTCTCTATGCTTTTCCTGTTTCCTTTTTTAATCGGGCATTTTAAAAAAGTTGAACGATCACGCTGGAAATATTTAATGCTTGCCGGATTATGTGGAAATGGAATTCCTGCAGTTTTATTTCCATTGGCAGAAACTGAGATCAGCAGTGCGCTTGCCGGAATGATCAATTCTACAGTGCCAATTTTTACATTGATACTTGGAGTGCTTTTCTTTCAGATGAAAAGTGACAAAACTAAACTTTTAGGAATATTTATCGGATTGATAGGTGCTATTTTATTTGTCGGTGGCGGAGGTTCAGAGATAACCGGAAATTCCAATTATGCTTACTTCATTGTAATAGCATGTATTTGCTATGCAGTTAGCGTAAATACCATCAGAAACTATTTGTTAGGAATTGACGCAATTCGCAACACCGGATTTTCGCTCTTGTTCGCAGGAATTCCACTTGGAATATATCTTTTCTCTACAGATTTTGTCGCAAGAACAATGTCATCGCCTGATGCTATTTTCAGTCTTAGTTGTGTAATAGTTCTCGGACTTTTCGGAACTGCTATCTCAACAATACTTTTCAATCGTCTGATCAGACTCACTGATTCGCTGACTGCTTCTTCTGTTACTTATCTGATTCCCGTAGTTGCTCTTGCATGGGGACTATTCGATGGCGAAAAACCATCGGTGATTCATTATATTGGATTTGTACTTATTATCAGTGGAGTGTATCTTGTTTCGTGGCCGAAGAAGGTAAGCATACAAAAATAGAATGTAATGAGGTTATCACAAATTGTGATAACCTATCTGAACAAATAAAGTTTTTCATTGATTAGAATAACAACGTACTGAACAATAAAAAAGCCGGCAACTTTCGCTCCCGGCTTCTAAAGAATTTTTCATCATTAATTATAAATTACTTTTAGACATTTCTGTGAAGTTCTTAAAGAACAACGGAATCGTTTCAATCCCCTTAAAGAAATTAAACAATCCATAATTCTCATTCGGAGAATGGATCAGATCGCTGTCAAGTCCGAAACCCATTAATACTGATTTCAGTCCTAATTCTTTTTCAAACAAAGCAACGATAGGAATACTTCCACCACCACGTGTTGGAATTGGTTTTTTGCCGAAGGTGGTTTCCATTGCTTTGCTAGCTGCCTTGAATGCAACACTGTCAGTTGGTGTAACAACTGGTTCACCACCATGATGCGGATGAACGGCAACTTTAACTCCTTTCGGTGCGATCTTTTTAAAATGATCTTCGAACAATTTAGTCATCTTATCACTTACCTGATTCGGTACAAGTCGCATACTTATCTTTGCAAAAGCTTTTGAAGGCAAAACTGTTTTGGCGCCTTCGCCTATGTATCCACCCCAAATTCCATTTAATTCTAAAGTTGGACGAATACCGGTTCTTTCTAAAGTTGTATATCCTTTTTCTCCCATAACATCTTCGATGCCCAGATCTTTTTTATATTCTTCCAGATCAAAAGGAGTTTTGTTTAATTCTTCTCTTTGTTCCTTTGTCAATTCTGCAACTTCATCATAAAATCCCGGAATGAGAATGTGATTGTTTTCATCTTTCAATGAGTCGATCATTTTACAAAGTACCTGGATCGGATTTGGTACAGCACCGCCATACACACCTGAATGCAGGTCACGATTTGGTCCTGTCACTTCAACTTCTATATAACTCAATCCACGAAGTCCACTTTCAATGGAGGGAATATCATTTGCAATGATCGATGTATCTGAAATGAGAATGACATCACCTTTGAGACGCGATTTATTTTCTTTCACCCATGTGCCTAAATTTGATGAACCAACTTCTTCTTCACCCTCGATCATAAACCGCACATTGCATGGAAGTGTATTTGTTTTCATCATCAATTCAAATGCTTTGATGTGCATGTACACTTGTCCTTTATCATCACATGCGCCACGTGCATAAATTTTTCCGTCTTTGATCACCGGTTCAAATGGTGGGGAGTTCCATAGATTCAATGGATCAGGAGGTTGAACATCATAGTGTCCGTAAACAATAACCGTAGGTAATTTCGGATCGATAATCTTTTCTCCATATACAATAGGGTGACCCGGAGTTGTACAGACTTCAACTTTATCTGCGCCTGCTTTTACCAGTTCTGATTTAATATAATCTGCTGCACGGGCAACATCTTTTGCATATTTACTGTCAGCGCTTACTGAAGGTATTTTCAAAAGGTCGATCAATTCATCGACAAATCTTTTTTCATTTGATTTAATATAATTCTGTATCGTTTCCATAAATAGGTTTGCGTTTTTTAATAGGACATGAAGATAAAAAAATTAATTGTCCGATTGCCTTTTTGAATGATATGATAAGTGATATTACTGATTTTCATGGGAAGAATCTTTGAAAATGGATATGTTTTTTATTCGGTTTCGCGACTGTACATATTTTACCCCGGGGGCGCGATTTTTCAAAAAGCCCCTGCCTGCAAGAAGCAGCACAAAAATTAATCGTAAATAAATAGGATCGAAGCCTTGCAAAGACATCAGGATATGCTAATCAAGTTCCTGCTTACAATAATCGATAAAGAGTAAATAGTTATGTAGAAAAATATAGCTGACGCCATGCAGGAGACCCCTAATTTTCCCCTGCTGCATGGCTATCCGCCGCGGCGGACAGCTTTTTTTAAATAGTCAAATGACTATATTTAAAATGATAACTGTAACTCCATAAATGATGGTTATTTTATGAATCCGATGATCATTTATAATTCTTCACCTTTCAATTTTAGCTGACTAACACTTGACCCGTCATCTCCTTTGGAATTGGCAATTGCATCAGGTGAAGAATAGTAGGAGCGAGGTCAGCAAGTCGGCCGGATTTCAGATTTTTAAAATCTGAGCCAACCAGAAATAACGGAACAGGATTCGTTGTATGTGCTGTATTCGGTGTTCCGTCATCATTGATCATAAAGTCTGCATTACCATGATCAGCAGTTATCAAAAACGTATAGCCCTGGCGTAATCCGGTTTCGACGACTTTCTTCACACAACCATCAACAGTTTCAGCAGCAGTTACAACTGCACTGAATACTCCTGTATGTCCAACCATATCCGTATTCGCAAAATTCAGGCAAACAAAATCTGTTTTACCTTCAGCAAGTTTTTCGCAGATAGCAGTTGTCATTTCCGGCGCACTCATTTGTGGTTGCAGATCATATGTTGCTACTTTAGGCGAAGGGATCATGATTCTTGTTTCTCCAATGAAAGGCAGTTCTCTGCCGCCACTAAAGAAGAAAGTTACATGCGGATATTTTTCTGTCTCGGCAACTCTGATCTGAGTTTTATTATTATCCGCAAGAACTTCACCAAGTGTATTCACTAAATTATCTTTGTCAAAGATTATGTCGACATTTTTAAATGTGTCGTCATAATTCGACATCGTTACATACTTAAGATTTAACTTGTGCATATTTTGCTCATGAAAATCAGATTGAGTCAATACGGTAGTGATCTCCCTGCAACGATCTGTGCGGAAGTTGAAACAGATCACTGCATCACCATCCTGAATTGTTGCAATGGGTTTTGAATCTGCACCTGTAATTATAATAGGTTTAATAAACTCATCAGTGATGCCATCTGCATATGATGCTTTGATCGCTTCAGCAAAATCAGTTGTCGTGTGCCCGATTCCATTTACAAGAAGGTCGTAGGCGATCTTTATTCTTTCCCAACGTTTGTCTCTGTCCATTGCATAATATCTGCCAATTATAGATGCAATCTTTCCTGTAGAATGTTTTAAATGCTCATTCAAATTATTCAGATAATTCAATCCGCCTTTTGGATCAGTATCTCTGCCATCAGTAAATGCGTGAATAAAGACATCAGTCAGTTTATTTTCTTGTGCTATATCACAAAGTGCTTCCAGGTGATTAATGTGAGAATGTACTCCTCCGTCAGAAACCAGTCCGATTAAATGAAGCTTCTTGTGATTTGCTTTGCAATAATTAATTGCATTTAGAACGGCCGGATTTTGATGGAGACTTTTGTCGCGAATTGCAACATTTACTTTGACGAGATCCTGATAAACTACCCGCCCCGCGCCAATATTCAAATGTCCAACTTCGGAATTTCCCATTTGTCCATCGGGAAGTCCAACATCTTCACCACTCGTTCGCAACTCTGTATTCGGATATTTCGGATATAGTGAGTCTACAAATGGAGTATTAGCCTTGAAAATAGCGTTCGTATTATCCTTTCTCCCATGGCCCCAGCCGTCCATGATTATTAGTACTACTTTTGATGGATTCATTGAGCAAAGGTATGAGTTATTTATACTTAATTCTTATACTTAAGCTTAAACCTATGCTATTTTCTTGATTAAGTTTAGGTGTAAGCGACAAGCAGGCTTAAGACCTTTACTACACTTGAAGAATTCGTTAATCTACCCCAATAGCGGCAGTTCTACTCTGAAGATCGACCCCGCAGGCTTGTTATCAAATACACTTATCTTTCCACTGTGTTCTTCGACAATATATTTTACTATAAATAATCCAAGTCCGGTCCCTTTAGTTCTTCGGGTTTCTTCATTGCCAATACGATAAAATTTTGTAAAAATATTTTGCTTTTCTGCATCCGGAATGCCAACACCCTGATCGGCTATCAATAAATGAATCTTGTTTTCAGCACGTGTAATCGTAATTTCAAGCGGACTTTCTTTCGGTGAATATTTCCAGCCATTTTCTATCAGATTGGAAATAAGAATTGATAAAGCATTTTTATCGGCATGTACATACAATCCTTCTTCAATATGTGATTCGATTTTTTCATGCCCGGGAATTTGCTGAAACTTCTGGATCATCAGCCGTAGCAAAGCTGAAATATTAATATCTTCTTTTGAAAATGAATAACCCTTGTGATCGATCAGATTTGCCATCAATGCATTTTCAACAAGGTTATTCAACCGGTCTGTATCTCCAATGGCGCTATTGATAAATGAGATCTCTTTCTTCTTATCGAGATCGTGCCGTAAAAGTGTCTGAAGATATAGCTTGATGGATGCTAAAGGTGATTTAAATTCATGCGTGATCGAAAGCAGAAAGTTTTTTTGCTGCCGGGCAAGAGCCATTTCTTTTTTATAGATCTTCAGCATAACTGAAGTTCCCCAGATCAATAGTGAAAGAAATACAATTCCTTCGCCAATCACCATCCATCTTCTGTTTCCGATCTTTTTTTCTAATGCAACTGTTGCACCTTCTCTTTGTTCCGGAGTAAGAACAAGTAGGCCGACGTTTTCAATTCTGTGTTTGTAGACTTCGTCGTTAAGCGAAACCAGTAAATATGCCCACCAACAGAATTGGAAGAGAATGTAAAATGCTAAGAGGTAAAGGATGATGACCGGTCGTTTCACACGGCTAAGATAGGACTACAATTCGGATTTAGAAATGGAAATTTAGTTAGATGGTTTCAGGTTGTATCCTGTAAACAATATTTAACTATTCCTGATAGTCATACCTGAACGTCTCGCCATCCACTTGTTTCAGGATCTGCCAGTGCCCATTCGCGTCGAGCTTTTCAAGGATATAATATTCTACACCTTGTGGCCAGCCTTTATAAGGTGTCCAGTTTAAATGAACTTGTCGAAGTTCGTCCATGGTTCCTTTTAAGACGATCGTTGATGTATGTCCACTAAGATCTTCGTCGATGTTGCATGTATTTATAACTAAAATTTTATAGTAATAGTTTGTTGTTTGTACATCAACATTGTAATCCATAAAATCAGTTTGCACAGATGGAACTGATGTCAGATATCTGAAATTAGTATTGTCTGTCGAACGATAAATATCGAATTGAGCAACTTGCTCAGGATGTACCAATGGTTGTGTCCATTCTGTCAGGACTGTCTGATTGTCGACTACAGTTGACCGGACTACGTCTACGATCTGATTCTCCAGTGTGTTCAATGGATAGGTTTGTGATGTATCACTCCATGATGTATAACTTGTTCCGCAAAGGTCCGTTGCAATTACTTTATAACGGTACGGCACAGGACAAATGAATGTTGAATCAAGGTATGATAATTTATTTCCGGGTACCGTTGCAAGATACATGAATGGTTCTCCCGGCGATGATCTGTATAGTTGATACGTACTCACAGGACAACCCGAATAAGCCGTCCAGTCTACAGCTATATTTGTTCCCGATCTTTGAGATGAAATATTTACGGTAGTATGTGCAGTAAGTTGATCCAATGGAATAGTGTATCCGCAAATATCAATAGCCTGAACTTTGTAAGTGTAGGATTTGCTTAGTGTTGTTAAACCTGAATCAATATAACTGGAGCTTAATTCAAAATTTGTATTCTGAATATTGGTCTCAGTATAAATGGCATTATAGTTTGCTGAGTAATCATCCTTGCGATATACAATATAAGCTGCAAGATCAATTGCAGGATTGTTCTCCCAGATTATTTCGACTCTGTGATCATCGACTACTGATACACTGTAGATCTTTGTTTCATTTGGAGGAATTGTATCCAGCACATGAATTAATGCCGAAAAGTTCTGTTGCTGCGAACAGCCATTTGAATTGGTTACCGACAATGAAACTGAATAGTAGCCGGGTTGTGTATAGATCGCAGATGGATTTGCTTGAGTTGATGTCTGCCCGTTTCCAAAATCCCAGAAATAACCCGCACCTGTTGTGTTTGATGTGCTGTTAAGGAAATTGACATTGAATGGAGCGCATCCTGTATTTGAAGATGCTACGAAGCTGACATTTGGAGTAGCTAAAACTTCAACAGGTTGTTGAAATGTTGCTGTATCCGTACATCCGAAATTATTTGCTGCTATTAATCTTACATCAAATGTTCCGGCTTGATTATATTGATGAACTACATTGGTTTGTGTTGAAGTTGTGCCGTCACCAAGTATCCATAGGCTGGAGTTAAATCCTGTTGACTGATTTATAAATGTTCCAATAAAAGGAGAACAGCCTGTCAGAGATGGTGTACTGATCGCAGCTACCGGACTTGGATGAATGGTTACAGGTTGAGGAAACTGATAATAAGAACTGCAACCCGCAGTATCCCACGTTACAAGCGAAATAGTAAATGTTCCTGAGTCAGGGAAGATATGACTTGCATTAGTTGTGATCTCTGAATTTCCATCTCCAAAATTCCAATTCCATGAAGCTGCATTTGTTGAGTGATCAGTGAAGTCTACAACAAATGGTGCACAACCTGTTAACGGTGTTGTTGTAAAATCTGTTATCGGACCCAATACCTGAATATATTCCTGTCGAGTAATTGTATCACTGCAGCCTAAATTGCTTTGTGCAATGAGCGATACAGTGTAATTACCGGGAGTGTTATAGATATGTGATGGATTGCTGTTTGTAGAAGTTGTTCCGTCACCAAAATCCCAAAGATACATATCTGCATCTACTGAAAGATCTGTGAAATTCACTACTGAAGGTGCACAAGAAGTAAGGTCAGTACTCAGGAAACCTGCTACCGGCTGCCGGACTTTTATCAAAGCGGGCATTCTCAATGTATCATTACAATTTGTGTAGATTGATGATACAACAAGTTGCACATCATATACACCCGGATTTGCATATGAATGCAATGGTGAAGGGTCGGTACTTGTAGTTCCATCACCGAAATCCCAATAGAAACTTGTCGCTACTGTAGTGGATCGATTAGTGAATTGAACACTCATAGGAAAACATCCCGAGTCTGCTGATGTTGTAAAGTCTGCTTTAAAAGCCGGGAACGAATTTGAAAGAGCTGTGTCAGTACATCCATTAATATCTGTCATCACCAGATAAGGATAACTCGCAGGATAGTCAATATATGTATGAGTAGGATTCTGAATTGTAGATGTATCTCCATCTCCAAAGTACCAGTGCCATTCAACAGGGTTCACACTTAAATCCGTAAAGACTGCATTACTGGGAAAACAGATCTGATTTGTTGTATATACAAAATCTGCATGTGCTGTATCTACACGTACATATTGAGCTTCAAATTTTCTGCTGACACATGATCCGCTATAAACGGTCAGGCTTACATCATAAATTCCTGCATCAGAATATGTGTGCATTGGTTCTTCCAGTGAAGAAATATTTCCATCACCAAAATCCCAGAGATACATCTGTGCATTCTGCGAATTGTTTACATATTGAATATTAATTTCATTACAACCGTTTCTATTCGTAGTCGTTGTAAAATCTGCAATCGGTAAATTTACCGTTATGCCGGGATTAACATTGAAAACCTGTTCGCAACCTGCATTGTCTGTTACAGTTAATGTTACATTAAAAACTCCTTCTTCCGTATAAACATGCGATGGTGTGGGCAGTGTACTGGTAGTACTATCTCCAAAGTCCCAAAGGTATGCCGCATAGTTTTGCAAACTTGTAAAGAAATGAACTGTATCCAATCCACAGATCTCTGTTTCGCTTGCAAGCAATGGACTTATAAAATTAGAATAAATACTTCTGCTGATACTACTGCTACATCCACTGGTATCAGTCACTGTTTGTGTGATAATATAATTTGGTGTACTTGTAGAATAAGAGTGAACCGGATTCTGAAGGGTAGAAGTTGTTCCATCACCAAGTTGCCAGAACCATGTTGCTGCATTTTTTGATGTGTCAATTAATGTGATCTGACTTCCGGTACAGGATGTGTTTTGCAAAATAGAAAATCCTGCTTCAGGTCCGGACACTCGGACTATACTATCCATTGTGATCGTCTGAACTATACCTATTGTATCCTGAACTGTTACAGACACATTATAAATTCCCGGAACTGAATACATATGCGAAGGAAACTGTTGCGTTGAACCTGTTCCATCGCCGAAGTCCCAGTCCCACGAAATTGCGCCCGGAATCATATTTGTGAATTGAACATTCAAAGGCGCACAACCACTCTGCACTACAGGAAGACCCGGGTTTCCTCCATCTATTGGAGTAATGTCCGGTGTTCCAAAATCAAATGGTGGTGGATCATAAAATAATGTACATACACCGTTCGAAATTGTAAGAGTGACATTATACGTTCCTGGGTTCTGATAAACGTGCAATGGATTCTGTAATGTTGATGTTCCGCCATCTCCAAAATCCCATACCCAGGAAGTTGCTCCCAATGAGTTTGCATAAAACTGTACCGGATTAGGGAAGATCGTATCTAATGGAACGCCATAGAAGTTTGCTCCGAAAGGCTGAAAGTAAACACTGTTACTTTGCATTGTAGTATATGGACAACCATCTGCTGTTGTAATTGTGAGTGATACGCTATGATATCCGCCAATTCCAAAAGTATGGTCAGGGTGTTGTAATGTTGATGTTGTGCCGTCACCAAAATCCCAGAGCCACGATACAGCATTTAATGATGTGTCCTGAAAGTTTGCAATATAAGGTGGACATGTACTGGCAGTATGAGTGAAACCTGCATAACCACCCTGAACTTCGAATGAACTGAAGTTGTTTATTTGTTGCGAACAACCGCCGGCAGCAGATGTCGTTGTTAATGATACTGTATAAAATCCGGGAATAGAATAGGAGTGAACGGGGTTTTGTAACGTTGAGGTTGTACCATCTCCAAAATCCCAAAGCCAGCTGTTTGCGCCAACTGTAGCATCCGTAAATTGTGTTGTTAATGGACCACAACCAACAGTTGTTGGTGGCGGAATGTAATTCGCTGCAGGATTTGCAGTCTGAATATAATTTGTCTTGATAAGAGTATCAACACAACCCAATGCATCGATAATCACAAGTGAAACATCAAAATTTCCTGCACTAGTATATGTATGAGTTGGATTAGCCTGTGTAGATGTTGTTCCATCACCAAAATCCCAGTGATAGGTTAATCCGCTTACAGGCGATAAAGAATTAAATGTTGTTGTAAGAGGCGGACAACCTACTCGTGGACTTGCATTGAAAATTGCCTCTGATGATGTTACTGTAATTATATCATGATAGATCATGCTTCTGGTGCAACCGGTAGGCCCCCAGCATTTCAGCACGACGCTAAATGTTCCGTTGTTAGTGTACGTATGACTTGGATTTGTGGAAGTACTTGTTGTACCATCACCAAATGTCCATAGACATGAAACGTAATTTGTAGATGTATTTGTGAATTGAACAGTAAGTGGTGAACATCCTACTGTATTTACATATGAAAAACTTACCGAAGGTTTCACACCTGCAGTAATATAGTTTGATTTGAATACTGTATCTGCACAACCTGAATTGGTTGTGACAATAAGAAATACTGAATAGGTTCCGCCAATAGCATAAGTATGCGAAGGATTAGTTAGAATAGATGTCGTACCATCCCCGAAATCCCAGTAACTTGATGCTACATTGGCATTCGTATTAGTAAACTGAACTGCTAAGGGTGCACAACCACTGTCAATATTTGAAGTAAAATTTGCCCAGTTGTTTAATCCAACACTAATTGCTGTTGGACTGTCAGTGGTGTCTTTACATCCAAATGAGTTTGTAACGATAACCGACACATTGTAATTTCCGGGACCACCATATGTATGCGTTGGATTTTGCTGACTGGAAGTTTGTCCGTCACCAAAAGACCACAGCCATGATGTAGCACTGGTAGCACTATTTGAAAACTGGAAAACCGTTGCCGGATCACAACTCGCTGTAACGGTTGATGTGATCGTGGGACTTGGTTTCGGATAAATAGTAATATAAGTATTTCTGATCTTCACATCCTGACATCCGAAGGCATTTGTCGCTATTAATGTAATAGTGAAACTTCCCTGCAAAGTGTAAGAATGTTGTGGATTCGGTAAAGTTGACGTCGTTCCATCACCAAAATCCCATAGATAAGTGGAAGCGCCAACGGAACTGTTATTGAATGAAAAGTTATTTCCGTCAAGACACGTTGCTAATACCGGCGAACTGAAGTCTGCAGTAGGCTTTCCGACTACAGTAATGTAGTTTACCATTACCACTGAATCCGCATTTCCGCTGCCATCGAAAGCAATTAACTTTACCGTGTATGATCCCGGTGAAGTGTAAAGGTTTGCAGGATTAGCAAGGGTAGAAGTATTACCGTTACCCATATCCCAGAAATAAGAAACTGCACCTGTGGATGTACTTGTAAATTGTACATTCAATGGGGTACAGCCTATTTGCTGATCAGAAGTAAAAGATGCTGAAGGAGCAGCCTGAACTATATTAAAGCACAGTATCAGGACTGCAAGAAGCAGTCCTGGTGCTTTTATATAATTAAGATCATTCAGCGTTTTGGTTTTCATTGGTTTTTTGAGAGTCAATAAAGGATGATTGTCTTACCGTAACGACAAGCATGAGTGGTCTGGTAATTATTTAACCTGAACCATTCTTGTTGACTTGTCAATAAACAATGGGCTTGTTTCAGGCGACATAACAGATTTTGGATCTGCTTGCGCAACAAGTTTACCTTCGTTGTCGATCTGCTTGATACGATAGTGAGTAATTCCTGTAACAGGTTTAGTATCTACCCAGCTGTAAAGCAATTCAAGTGGAGAACCGATACCTTCTTTCAAACCAACCGGCTCATATTCTGTTCCGTCAATTGATCGCTCAATTACATAGATACAGTCATCTGAAGATGGTTTTGATACCCAATTCATATAAACCTTACCCGAATTGAAAACAATGTTTTCTTTTACGAACTCAAGTTTACCTGTTGGTTTTGTTGCTTTAGCCGGTTCCTGCGCGAATGTGCTCATTGCTGCAAATACCAATACATAAAGGATCACCAGCTCTAAAGCATAAGTGAATAATTTGTGCGAAGCTGCTCTGTTGCGAATTGCTTTAATTGCTCCAATTGGCTGAACTGCATCTTCTCTTTTAGCGATAATTGTTTTCATCATAAATGGTTTTTGATCTTATGACAATATATACTAATAGAGGTGCCTCTTGTTTTTAGAATCTGATAGCCTTCTTACAACTGTAAGATTTCATGCTTTTTTATCAAAAAATATTTTTGTTAAAGCGAAGAATTTTTAAATAGGTAAAAGCTGTTTTTAAAGCAAAAACAAAGAATATTGCTTAAAAAGATCATGTATGTAGTAGAAACTGTGAAAAGACAACAAAATGTATCTAAATAGATTTTCTCGCCGTTAAACCCTTCATAAAATCAATCATAAACTGCCCCGATAATTATGGAAACATTAAACAAGACCATCAAAAAATTAAATGACGCTGAGTATCAGGAATTGCTTTCTGCCGTTGCCGGCCGGAAAAACAATAAACCTTACTTAGTATTGGAGTCTGCAAGAAAGAACAATTACGACGAAACGCAGATGATGGAACTTCTTCAGGTTAATCCAAGTACTTACTATACTTTAAAGTCAAGATTGAACGAACGTATCGCTCAATATCTTGCACAAAATGTTAAGAATCCAATCAGTGCACTTAAAGATAAAGTATCGATGGTGCCCGCAATGGTTTTTGGTAATGACCGCGAAGTTGCAATTCGTGCACTTAAAAATCTGGAGAAACAATTAATAGAGTACGATCTGTCAAACGAATTGATCGTAGTATATAAAGCTCTTGCACGTCTAAGCATGTTCAATGGTGATTATGATTATTATGAAAAAGAATATAATCGTCACGTCGCTTTCAGCCTGGCAGTGGTTAAAGCAGAAGACTTATTTTATGATTTTGTAAAACGTACAGGAAATTATCTTTTAACAAAAGACGAAAGAGACCGTGAAGCAGTTCAGGCATCTTTGCGTGAATTGACAAACATCTCTGAATTATATCAAGGCCACCGCTTATCTGTAATGTACAACATCGTTCGTATCTATTACATGTGTGTCTTTACTAAATCAGAAAACCTTAAATCACTGGAAATAGAAGTTGATACCATTCTTCAGCAGATCAAAAAGAATTTTGATAAATATGAAATGGACACTTTCTATCAAAGTATTAAATTCTTAGTCGACTATTTATATTTCGAATACTATCAGAAAACAGGAAATGCAGTTCGTGCGGATCATTACTACCGTCAGATCAATGGTAACGCTCCTGAGATCGCTTTCAAACCGGTATTCAGTTTTTATGTAACACAATTTTTACATTCTAAAGTTGAACGATTCCTTGTCAATGGAAATGTTCAGGAACTGATCGATCAGAACACTGAACTTGATGCTAACTTCGATACAAACATCAACGAACCATATCCTCACGTTTCTTTCCGCAGATTCCTTGCAATAGGTAAATTCTACGAAGGTGATTTCTCGGGATCAGCACGTATCCTGAACAATCTGAGAAACGAATTGTCGATGAAGAAATTTACATTCACTGATGTTGAGTATAAATTATTCCAGGCAATGCAATATTGCTACATGGGAGAAGACGGACTCTGCTCACAATTGCTTCAATCGGTAAAACGTCAGATCACAGAAGACGAAACGTTATACGAACCGGCTTCTATCTTCATCAAGATGTTGAAAGCAGCTATCAAGCCCGAAGAGTTCCGTAAAAAAGTTAAAAAGCTGAATGAGATCTATGATGCATTCCAGAAAGCAAACCAAGGTCCCGGCCGTATGTTATGGTATGTAAAATTGGATGATGCTATGATCCGTAAGATGGCGAATCCGATTAAGGATTGATTTTTCGTATTACTTAAATATAAAAAAAGGCTTGCAACATGCAGGCCTTTTTTTTGTGTTGATTTTTTTTATTAACGTTTAATGGGAAATAGTAAAATATTCTTATTCATGAAGTCAATCGATTAACATTTTCCTTGTAAAAATTTGGTTTCCTTTAATTAATTGAATTAAATACATGCCTTTATTCAGTTTGCAATTGATTCTATTTTCATAGGAGTCTAAATTTTTAAAATAAACTTTCTCACCGAGTAAGTTCCAAATACAAATCAATCCATCGACCATTTCATTTGAATATTGTAATATAATATTCCCGTCATTTGGATTGGGAAAAATTGAAAAAGAATTTTCGGAATTTATTTCCTCTTTAATATCAATTGTCGCTGATAATTTTGCCAGGAATAAATCACTAGTTGCTGCCATTCCTGCATTATACAGATTTATAGTATCAATATTAATTGTGTAACTATTGAAATCACCTGCAACAAAAATGTTTCCATAAATATCAGAAGACGCACTGGATCCATAATCATCATCAATTCCACCAATATTATCTGCCCAAGTTATTGTTCCATTGCTTGAATTGAATTTTAAAACATAGGCATTTTCAGAACCAGGAAATGGATTTGTGATAATATTATTTCCAAAATTGATACTCGAGCTATAAAAGCCGCCAGTAATCCAAATATTACCATTTAGATCATTAAATAAATGTCCTGGAAACTCAGAACTTGTGCCTCCAAAACCTCGTGCCCACACAACATTTCCTGACCTGTCGAATTTAACAAGAAAAACATCCGCAGCACCATTACATGGTAATGTAATGCTTCCAAAAGTTATTGGCGCCTGATAATATTCACCACATATTATAGCATTTCCCATGGCATCCGTTGTTATACTATAACCTACATCTATGTCATTTCCTAGGGCGCCTTTCGCCCAAACTAAACTGCCATTTGATGTGGAATACTTAGCAACAAAAAAATCACTTTCTAATGATGTGTTCGTTAGAGTTTCGCCTTGTAGGGTTATTGATTGACTTCTGAAACTTCCTGTTATATAAACTTCTCCAAAGCTATTTACACTTATACTCTTGCTTCGATCGTCAGCTAAACCACCTGCGGCAGTTGCCCAAATTGGATTTCCGTTCATATCATACATTGCAACAAAAAATTCCCATGTGCCACCAGCTCCGGAATTGATCAATGTTGAACCACCAATTGGAAATGAATGACCGGTAAAATTTCCGGTAATAAAAATATTCCCATTATTATCAGCAGATATTTCAGTTGTTTCTTCATGGTCAAAAGTTCCGGCGCTTTTGGCCCATAAAAGATTTCCGGAGGAATTATATTTTGCTATGAAAATGTCACCACCACCTTGATTTACTAAAGTAATAGTGTCAAATGTTGGATTATAATTGTAAAATGTTCCGACAACAATTAAATCCCCATTTAAATCTAATGCGATTGAAGTAATTGAACATTGTGGAGGAATTTTTTTAACCCATTCTGTTGATCCAAGACTATTGAATTTGACAATAAAACTTTGGTTCGAAGTATTGTTAGTTAACGTGATGGTATCAAAAGTAATAGAGTCGCTTCGGGATACTCCTATCATATACAAATTTCCGTTATTGTCACCCTTTAATCTGGTGCAAAATTCACTATTTATACCTCCAAAGGATTTTGCCCATAACCAATCAGAAGTTTGTGAAAACAAATTTTGATTACCTAAAAATATTAACAGAGTGAACCAGAATTTAAATTGTTTTGTTTTCATAATTTATTTCAAATAATATGGATAAATATATAGAAATAATGGTATTAATAAAATGTTCCAATCAAAGCCCGATAATATTCTTAAAAGAATTCGATGTTTATAGATGGAATTTTTTATTCTGTTATTTTAAAAGCATTGTAAACTGATTTCAAATAAAAAATGCCCCCTGAAATTTCGGAAGGCATTAATTTATGGGATAATTAAGCTTAAAAATTAATCGCCTCCAGATATTTTTCATTCAAAGGCTTATTCACATACTTCACTACATACTGATTAGTAGAAGCGCGGTTGATGTCTTCCGGACTGATCGATGATGAAAGTACGATAACTTTACAGCTTGTGCGGATTGATGCAGGAAGCGATTCGTATTCTTCCAGAAAAGCAAAACCATCCATTACAGGCATGTTGAGATCCAGAAATATTACCTGCGGTAATACATCAGCATTCTCGCTGTTGTCTCTCAGAAATTGTAATGCTGATTCGCCGCTGTTTTTAACGATGACCAACTTCGAAAATGAGTTGGTCGTGATCATACGCTCATTGATAAAATTGTCAATGTCGTTATCATCTATCAGAAGAACACGATCAAATTTAATCCCTTTGTCAACGTTTTTCATGATCTGAATTTAAAAGTAGTGGTGATGAATGGAATCGAACCATCGACACAAGGATTTTCAGTCCTTTGCTCTACCAACTGAGCTACATCACCTTAATAGGTGGCGCAAAAGTAGAAAAAAATTAAAACTGCCAAAATGTTTTTCCCTTTAATTCTAGTAATTCGCACTTATTTTTCACTCTTTCCCTACATTGCATCAAATTAATTGTGATGAATCTAACCATCGACTTGGGGAACTCATTCTGTAAGATTATAATTTTTCAAGACAATGTTATTGTGTATAGAGATGTTTGCAAGTCGCTAAGCACTCGCTATTTACAACTTCTTTTTAAGACGTATAAAATTGAATTTGCAATGATTTCTTCTGTCGTTTCTCTGAAACCGGCGCTCAAAAATCAACTGAAAAAATTCAAAGTCAGAGAGTTTTCAGCCACTGTTAAAATTCCACTAAAAAACTTATACACAACTCCTAAAACACTCGGTAAAGACCGTCTCGCTAATGCAATTGCCGGAAATTTTCTCTTTCCCGGTGATAATGTGCTCGTTATAGACTCAGGCACTTGTATCAAGTATGATTTTGTGAATTCTAAAAAACAATATCTGGGTGGTTCAATCAGTCCGGGCCTCAATATGAGGTTTATAGCTTTGAATAAATTAACAGATCAACTGCCGCTTGTAGAAATAAACGATTCGGGAAAATTGATCGGCAATTCTACCGTTACAGCAATTCAGTCGGGAGTTTTTAATGGCATGGTTGAAGAAATCAAAGGAATTATCAGCCGTTATAAAAGGGAATATGGTCAGCTTAAAGTCATTCTGACCGGTGGAGATGCTCAACGTTTTGCAGGACAACTTAATTTAAGCATCTTTGCCGCCTCCGATCTAGTAAACATTGGTTTAAATGAAATTATCAAGTACAATCACTCTAAATAAAAGAACTCTCGTTTTATTCTTCGCGTTGCTTCTTTTAATTTCTTTCAGTAGCAATGCACAAAATGCCTCGAGCTCGCCTTATTCCCGTTATGGAATTGGTGACATCACAGGGACTACTTTTGCCAGGAATCTTGGTATGGGTGGACTGGAGATCGGAATGTCGCAACCATTTATGATCAATCCGGGAAATCCTGCTGCTTATTCAAAGATCTGGTACACAACTTTTGATGGCGGTGTTAACTACACTCAGACCGAACTCAGCAGTCTTACGGCTAAGCAAAACACACATACTATTTCTCTCGCTTACTTTGATTTTGCATTTCCTGTTATCCCTGATAACTGGGCTATCGGATTCGGATTAAAACCATTCTCTAAAGTAGGTTATTCAATTCAGGAAAATAATACAACTCCTTTTGGAGATGAAGAGATCAGAACATATAAAGGTTCCGGTGGACTAAACAGTTTCCATATGGGAACCGGTAAGAAAATCGGAAAGAAATTATCAGCAGGATTTGATATTGAATATCTGTTTGGTGTGATCAACCAGAATCGTACAGTGGAATATCGTTCACCTTACTACATGAACACACTTGATAATTCAAGCACTTCAATTGGCTGGTTTCATTTTAAGTTCGGCTTACAATATGCAATGGATAGCTTGAAATTTGCAAAGGCAGATTCAATAGTTATGTATGACAACCAAATTCAGTTACTGACAGATTCTCTGAGTAAGATGATCTCTTCTGATGCTGCTTCAACTACTTCTTACGACTTAAAAAATTCAATCAATCAGGAAATTGCTCAGGCAACCGACCTCCGTAGTAAAGTTGTAAATCGTAAAAAGAAAAGTGATTGGAGTCTATTGCTTGGAATTACAGGAAGCCCTGCAGCTGATCTGAGAGCAAGAGCTACACGTACTGTTTCTTCCTTCAGATATTTTGATGTTAGTTCTGCAAATCAGGTCTTGATCCGGGATACTGCATTCTACAGTTACGGCGATCAGAATAAAGTGAGATTGCCAATGAGTGTTGGTTTTGGTTTCACTTTGAAGAAAGGCAGTAAATGGTTATTCGGTGTTGATTATTCAGTTCAGCAGTGGAGTGAATTCAAATTCCTTGATGCAAAAGATTCTTTGGTTGATACATGGAAAGTTGCAGTCGGTGTTCAGTTAACTCCAAACGACCGAGCATTGAGAGGTTACGGAAATTTTGTTTCCTATCGCGCCGGATTCCACTATGAACAAACTTATCTGAATGTTGGTTCTGAAAGTATCAAAGATATGGGTGTTTCTCTTGGATTAGGTTTACCGATCAGAAGAGCCGGAACGCATTTACATATCTCTGCAGAAGCGGGACAACGTGGTGATGCAAATGTGAATCCGATTCAGGAAAAATATTTCAAGTTTACTTTTGGCTTTACGATCAACGATCGTTGGTTCGTTAAACAAAAATATGATTAATGAATTCGGCAAAGATCTTTTTCGTTGACTTTGCCAAACTAATTCTAAGCTGCCTTGTTTTCTACTCATGAAATCGAATAATAAGCAAATTGCAATCTGGCTTTTTACCGGTTGTTTTTTGATCTTCGGAATGGTTGTCATTGGTGGTATTACCCGCTTAACAGGTTCCGGACTATCAATTACAGAATGGAAGCCGATCATGGGTGCAATACCGCCTCTCAATGATGCTGAATGGAATATTGCTTTTGAAAAGTATCAGCAGATCCCGCAATTCCAAAAAGTAAATTATCATTTCGAGCTCTCGGATTTCAAAACTATTTTCTGGTGGGAATTTATTCATCGACTGTTAGGCAGATTGATCGGAATTGTTTTTATCATTCCTTTCCTCTGGTTTTTGGTAAAGAAAAAATTTGATTCGGTTACGATTAAAAAAATGCTTTTCCTTTTTTTACTCGGAGGTATCCAGGGATTTTTAGGATGGTTTATGGTAAGCAGTGGGCTCGCAGAGCGAACAAGTGTTAGCCATATCCGGCTTGCTATCCATCTGATGTTTGCATTCATAACATTTGCCTTTACATTTTACTATGGATTGGAATTGATTTACTCAGAGAAAAAAGAAGCACTCCAAAACAAAAAACTTTCAGCATTAAATAAATTGGTCTTTGTTGTTTTGTCGATACAAATAATCTACGGTGCCTTCGTTGCCGGACTCCACGCCGGAAAAATTCACAATACATTTCCATTAATGAGCGGACAAGTTATTCCAACAGGAATGAATGCTATGCAACCAACATGGTTAAACATTTTTGATAATCCTGTAACAGTTCAGTTCATTCACAGATTTCTTGCATTCACACTACTTTTTCTTGTAGCATGGTTTTATGTAGAATCAGGAAAAGAAAAGTTGAACAATTTTCAGAAAAAAGGAATTCACATTCTCATTGCAGCAATTGGAATTCAGTTTTTACTTGGAGTGATTACCGTTCTTACGCAGGCCAATATTGTAATGGCTTCTGTTCATCAGATCGGAGCATTCTTCCTTTTCAGCGCAAGTATCTATTTGTTGTTTCATTTCAGAAAAGCTGCATAATAAAAAAAATATTTTGCACGGCCCTTAAGGGCCGTGCAAAATATTTTTTTTATTTCCATGTAAATGTCTCTACCAGATGCTTCACATCCTCTTCAACAAATGTCAGTACCGGCCTTTGACGTTGGGGTGTAGTCTGCAGGCTACACCCCAACGTATTTGATAGATTTGACATTTTTCCTAATCACGATTCCAATAAATTAAGGTTCGGCCCTGGTAATCTTCAAATTGCATTTTAGATCTTCCAAGAAGATTCCTGACATAATTATGAAGCGTCATTGTTGAATAGCCAACTGAAATTTTAAATCCCACGCAATTTGAAACTAGTATAATTTTTCCAGACTACCGACCCTGAAAGGGTCGCATATTTGTAGAAAAAGGCAAACCCCCACAACCCCGACCTCGAAGAGGTCGCATATGATGACGGATTAACATATATTCAGAGGAAATAAATTGATATGAAATATCAAATAGAATAAAATGGGATAACAAAATTTAAATTTTTAGTAACGTCGCCGGAAAATATTGTGATAAAAAAATATTCTTTTCTTACTAAAGTTATTTCCACTCAAACGTCGACACCAGATGCTTCACATCCTCTTCAACAAATGTAAGCACCGGTGCAATCGAATCCGGATTCGGTATAGCATAAAAATATAAAGCTCCCCTGATAAAATGTTTACTGCTGTCGGTCAGATAAAACTGAACTGCCGAGGCTGCATTTCCTTTTACAAAAGTGTAGAAGCCATAAACCTTCTTTTCGGGTTCATTGATCTCCTGCTCCTGCATACCGGATGCTTTTGTGATGTGCTTTAAAGAAAGCGTCTGGCTGTCGTTTATGTAGCGCGCAAGGTCGTTGTTCACTGACTTATGACTTAAATATAAAGTGCCTTTGTATTTCGGCCATTCTACATTGTACCAGCATGGCTCTGCTGATGCCAGTGTGTCTTTTACGACAATTGAATATGTCGGAATTTCAAAAGAGAAGGAACAATCATCTGCTTTAAACATCTGATATTTCTTCTCGGGAACTTCAATGCGGAAATAGCCCCGTGGCTTTGGATTGTATTCCTGCTCACATGATACAAGAACCATCGATAAAAGAAATACAAGCAAGATATTCAGTGAAGTCATGCCGGTAAAACCATTGCTATTGTTCGCATCAACTTTTTTCTCAGGTAAAGTTATTTTCACACGTTTGATTCTTTTTTTATCTGCTGATTCAATTGTGAATTGGATGTCATTCAGTTTTACAACCTGATTACGCTGTGGAATACTTCCCATCAATTCAAGTATAAGCCCTGCTAAAGAATCAATTTCACTCTCTTCAAATTCCAGAAGTTTGTGATCGATCTCCATGATCCGGCAAATGTCGTTCAGGTTGGTCTTTCCTTCGAACACATAATTGTGATCGTCGAGTTTACTGTACGTCAATTCATCATCATCGAATTCGTCATTGATCTCACCGACAATTTCTTCAAGTACATCTTCCAGTGTCACAATTCCTGAACTTCCACCGTATTCATCTATCACAATTGCAAGGTGAATTTTCTTTTCCTGAAATTCCTGTAGTAAGTCGTTGATCTTTTTACTCTCGGGAACAAAATAAGCAGGACGCATTTGTTTCTGCCATTCAAATGTATCGTCGTTCTGAAGATCAAGATAGGGCAGAAGATCTTTTATACATAACACTCCGATAACTGTATCAAACGAGTTCTCATAAACCGGAACACGCGAATATCTGTTCTCAAGAATCAGTGGAAAAAGTTCGCTGAATTTCAGGTCCTTGTTGAAAGCGATTACATCCATTCTCGATTTCATGATCTGACGGACATCAATATTGCCAAATCTCGCTATTCCTTTCAGGATCTTTTTTTCTTCTTCCGGCGTACTCTTGTCGCTGGTAATATCTATTGCATGAGTTAATTCATCGACTGATATGTCATATCCTTTTTGTCCGAATCGACGGTCTACTATAGAGGTGGAGGCAATCAGAAGATAACTGAATGGGCGAAGCAATTTGCTCAATGCATAAATTGGAAATACACTTTTTAAAGCAGAACGCAATGGATTCTGTGTTGCATAAACTTTAGGCATCACTTCACAGAACAATACGATCACAAAGGTTACTGCTACAACCTGAATTAAAAACCCAACGGTCTGATGATTCTTAAAATCAAAAATATCTTCAATCAGTATTGATGACAAGACAACAATAGCGATGTTAACAAAATTGATTGAGATCAGTAGGGTGGCAAGCAAACGTTTCGGCCGTTCAAGTAAACTGTATACAAGTTTATGGCGTGACCGCTGAGATTCTTTCAACTCAAAAAGCTGAACCGGTGTAATTGCAAAAAAAGCTGTTTCTGCACCGGAGATAAATCCCGAGATCAAAAGCAAGCCGAATAAAACAACAACTTCTACTAAAAATTGAGCTGATAATGTAAATGCAGGGTTCAGAATGGATAAAATATCCTGCATCTGAATGATTAATATAGGGTAACTACCGGGGTCCAAGGAGTGTTGTTATAGGTTGCTAAAATAAAAAACAGGCACAAAGCTAAAAAAAACTTTGAGCCTGTTTTTAACATTTTAATTGATCAAAATGGAAGGTCGTCTGACGGTGCAGACGTTACTGCCATTTCAGGTGTCGATTGCGTACTGGCA
>ERZ795044.360-NODE-360-length-42227-cov-8.875130_pt1 | contig 42227 bp, 18 predicted proteins | sample MGYA00375128_ERZ795044 | MGnify/ENA primary metagenome ERZ795044 (study PRJEB30173, sample SAMN05720213) | anaerobic digester metagenome | isolation source: active sludge of municipal wastewater-treating anaerobic digesters | place: USA | collected 2014-12-22 ...
CCTCGACCCCGATCGAGTTGGTCGCGGGATCGCCCATCCCCTTCCACACGTGGGTATACGACGTGGGGGTGATCTGCGCGTTGATCGCCGCCTGGGTGAGGCGATGTTGCAGCATCTCCCACCCCCCCGTGGCCCGCAAGCCGAGGAAGACCAGCGGCGCAAAGCCGAAGACGATCATGAAGAACTGCAGCACTTCATTGTAGATCGCGCTCGTCAACCCGCCTAACAAGACGTACGCCAGCACGATCCCCGCCGAGACGAGGACGCTCGTGTCGAAGTCCCACCCCAGCAGCAGGTTGAGCAGCTTGCCCATGGCGTACATCGAGACGCCGGACGAGAAGACCGTCATGGCGGCGAACGAGATCGCATTGTACGTCCGCGTCTTCTCGTCAAAGCGCAGCTTGAGGTACTCCGGCACGGAGCGCGCACGCGAGCCGTAGTAGAACGGCATCATGAACAACCCGACGAAGACCATCGCCGGGATGGCACCGACCCAATAGAAGTGCGCGGTGGCGATCCCGTACTTGGCCCCCGACGCCCCCATCCCGATCACCTCCTGCGCCCCGAGGTTCGCGGAGAGAAAGGCGAGTCCCGTCACCCACGGAGGGAGCGAACGGCCGGAGAGGAAGAAGTCGGTGGAAGTGCGCATCTTGCGCCGAAGCGCCCAGCCAATGCCGAGCACCACGGCGAAATAGATCGCCATCACCACGTAGTCGAGCGTCCTCAGTTGCGTGACTGGCATCGAAGCCTCGAGCGAGGGGAGCGGAGGGTCGAAGGAGGGGGGGGTGGAACGGGGACAACCCGAGTCGGCCGAGCGAGCGGCCGGGGAGGGAGGAACTCAGGGCACGACACCCACCGTGGCTCGTGCACGCAGCAGGAGCAGCGTCTCGTTGTTGCGGGCCACCGCCACCGAGGCGCGCCCATTCGTGCCGCGCACCGGGACGAGCGCACGCACCTCACCGTCGATGCTCACACCACTCGTCGCCATGTCCATCGCGCTGAACGTCCCGTCGCCGCCTCCACGCAGCAGGAGGCCATACCCGGCATCGTACCGCCCGTACACCGGCGTCACGCCGTAGAAGTTCCCGCCGAGCAGGAGGTCGACCTTCCGGTCGCCATCGAAGTCGCGTGCCATGGCCGCATACACGGGGAAGAACTGCGCCTCGGCCGGCAACGCCGCGAGCGTGAACCCCTTCCCCGTCCCGAGGGCGACGGCCGAGGCAAAGGTCTTCGCCTCCAGCACCTTCGCGCTCGCGAGCTCCGACGAGGGGAGGATTTCCTCGAGGGTCGCCGCGCCAAAGGACTTGTACGACGGATACTTCTGCCGCAACGGCGGCATGAGCTTTACGAGATCGTCGCGCCCTACCACGGGATAGCTGGTCCCATGCTTGTGGAACGTGAGGATCTGCTTGAGCGAGCCGGTCTTGAAGAAGTCGGCCACGTAGAGCCGCGCCGGCTCGCTCGCGGTAGCGCGCACATAGGCGTTGAGCCCCAGGTTTCCGAGCACGAGATCAGGGCGGTTGTCGCCATTGAGGTCGGCGACCGTGACGCTGTTCCACCAGCCTTCGCTGCCACCAAGCCCGGCCTCCTGCGTGCGATCGACGAACTTTCCCCCTTCCTGGTGGAAGACACGCGCCGCCATCCACTCCCCTGCCACCACCAGGTCGAGCTTGCCGTCGGCGTCGTAGTCGACCCATCCGCCTGACGAGACCATCCCCGCTTCGGCCAGCGCCGGCGCCTGGTCGGCCGTCACGTCGCGGAACTGTCCGCGGCCGTCGTTGAGCAGCAGGTGGCTGCGCGGCGTGAGGCCGTACGCGCGGGAGACGACACGCGAACCCACGAAGAGGTCGAGGTCCCCGTCGCCATCGAAGTCGCCGGGGAGGACGCAGCTCCCGTTCTCGTGGAAGGGCGGGAGCGCCTTGGCGTTACGCGTGAACGTGCCACGCCCGTCGTTGAAATACAGCCGGTCGTCGAGCTGCTCGGCGTCGCCCCAGAACTCGTTCCCGGCGCTCACCACGTACAGGTCCTGGTCGCCGTCGCCGTCGGCATCGAAGAAGGCGGCGTCGACATCCTCAGGGATGGAGTCGGCGGCAAACGCCGGTTGGGGCGAGGGGCGGAAGCTCCCGTCGCGCTGCTGCACGAGGAGTGTCCCCGCCTGCCACTTGGCACCACCAACGTACAGGTCGTCGAGCCCGTCGCCGTTCACGTCGGCGCTGGCCAGCGCCGGCCCCTCGGTGGAGAGGCGGTGCGGCATGAGCGGCTCACGATTGTAGTCGAGGAAATCGTTCTCGAGATGGCGCACCGGTTCCCCAAGCTCGGGGGAGACGTCGGTGAGGAGCGGCGCCGAGGTGGCCGGCGTCGGCGACCAGCGCAACGTCGCGTCCTTCTGCTCGAGCGTGAGCGCCCGATTGAGCGGAAGCGGCTTCACGACCTGCAGGCGCCGGTCGGGCCAGACCACGACGAGCGAGTCGCCCTGCGACGCCGCGCCAAATCCGAAGTGCAGGCGCGGGTCGACCGATGACAGGAAGCCGCGCGTCGGCATCTGTTCCAGCGTCTGCGTCACCCCTCCCGCGGTGACCTGCACGCGCGCGCCGATGCCAGCGGTGTTCTTCCCTTCACCGTGCAGCGTGACCGAGAGCCAGGCGTGCTTCGTGCGTTCGCGCACGCGGCTACGGTAGATCGAGGCGGGAGCCGCGATGTTGTTCACGACCAGGTCGAGCGCGCCGTCGTTGTCGAGGTCCGCGTAGGCAGCGCCATTCGAGAAACCCGGCTGCGCGAGCCCCCACCGCTCGGCCATGTCGGCGAAGCGATAGCTCCCCTCGTTCCGAAAGGCGTAGTTGGCCAGCGGAATGCGCGGCATGCTGTCGAGGAGCGCCAGGTTCTCCCGGGTCACCCCGCGCGCCAGCGACGACTGCATCGCCTCGTTGCCGACGTAGTTGATGTAGTCCAGGTCGTTCGGGCGACGGTAGATCCCGTTGGTGATGTAGAGATCCTTGCGCCCGTCGTCATCGAGGTCGGCGAAGAGCGCCGACCAGCTCCAGTCGGTGGCCTGCACGCCCGCCTGGTAGCCGATCTCCGAGAAGCGGCCGTCGCCGCGATTCAGCTGCAACGTATTGCGGGCGTACTGCGGCCAGTAGCCGGCGCGCACGCGCAGGTCGAAGAGGTTGAACCCTTCGCTCGACGCCGACGTCTTGAGCACATCCTCGCGCTCGGGGAGCATGTCGAGGACGGCGAGGTCGGGGAGGCCGTCGTTGTCGAAGTCGGCGGCGTCGACCCCCATCGAGAAGCGCGACGTATGCTTGGTGGCGCGCGCGATCGACTCGGTGAAGGTCCCGTTGCAGTTGTTGCGGTAGAGGTAGTCGTTCTCCTGGAAGTCGTTGGCGATGTAGAGGTCTGGGCAGCCGTCGACGTTCACGTCGCTCACGACGACACCGAGCCCGTAGCCTTCGACCCCGCCGAAAATCCCGGCGGCGTCGCTCACGTCGGTGAAGCGCCCGTCGTCGTTGCGAAAGAGGCGGTCACCGGCCGTGGGATGCCTGATCTTGCGCAGCGCCGGCGACCCGACCGCACGCTCGGTGTGCGTCGAGTGGTTGAGCAGGTACATGTCCAGGTCGCCGTCGAGGTCGTAGTCGAAGAAGGCGGCCTGCGTCGAGTACCCCACGTGCTCCAGCCCGAACGCCTGCGTCTGGTCGGCGAAGATCCCGCGCCCATCGTTCACGTACAGCACGTTGCGGCCGTGCATCCCCAGGTAGCTGACGGCGGAGACGTAGAGATCGAGATCGCCGTCGCCATCGACGTCGGCCATCGTGACGCCGGTCTTCCACCCCTCGGGGCCTTGAACCCCCGCCTTCTCCGTCACGTCCTCGAAGCGAAAGTCCCCCTTGTTGAGGTAGAGACGATTCGATTCGAGGTTGCTGGAGAAGTACAGGTCGGGGAGGGCGTCGCCATTCACGTCGCCCACTGCGACCCCGCCGCCGTTGTAGTAGTACAGGTAGTTCAGGATGTTGAAGTCGGGCGACTCGGGGAGCGTGTTGGTGAACGCCACGCCGGTCGCCTCGGGGGTGAGCAGCTCGAAGAGCGGAGGTTCCGCCGGCGCGCGCTCGCCGCACGCCACGGCGGCCAGCGCCCCAGCGGCGAAGGCCGCCGCGAGGGCATTCGTACGCCGCCTGCGACTCCCGCTCATCGCGTTCCCACCGCGCATCCGTCGCGACCGTTCGCCATGCCTAACGCTGCGCCCGGATGCGGATCGCCTGTCCGCCCCCGGGGGCGAGCACCATGCGCAGCGTCGTCGTCGCGCTCACCGGTCGCCGAGCGATCGCGACGGGGAGCGGGTTGTCACGCCAGTGCGCCCCCGGTCCATCGGCGTATACCTCCGCCACATAGCGCTTGCCGGCACCGAGGAAGTTGAGCGGGAGGTCGAAGGTGCGCCCCTCCTCGTCGGTGATCCCACCAACGAACCACTCGTCCTTCCCCTTCGCCTTGCGAGCCACCACGACGTAGTCGCCAATCTTGCCCGTGAGGACACGCGTGGTGTCCCAGTCGACTGCCACGTCGCGGATGAACTGGAACGGCGCCTTCCCCTCGTAGTTCTCCGGGAGGTCGGCCGCCATCTGCAACGGCGAGTACAGCACGACGTACAGGGCGAGCTGCTTGGCGAGCGTAGTGCGCGGTCGTGGCTGCTCCGGCGTGCGCGGCTTCCCCGCGCTGGTCAGGAAGATGTCGAAGATCCCGGGAGTGTAGTCCATCGGCCCCGAGAGCAATCGCGTGAAGAACAGGATCGTCTCGTGTTCCGGCGGATTGCCCCCTTCGCCCCCCCACGCATTGTACTCCTGCCCGCGCGCCCCTTCCCGCGTCATCATGTTCGGGTAGGTGCGACGTTCCCCGGTGTCCTTGATGGGTTCGTGCGCGTCGATCGTGATCCCGTACTTCGCCGCCGTTTCCACCACCTTCCGGAAGTGGCGCACCATGAGCTGCGAGTGATGGGCGTCGCCGGCGCGTGTCTTGTCGCCCACGTAGCCCGTCTTGACCGCGGTAATGCCGAGGGACTGGTAGAGGGCGAAGGCGCTATCGAGCTGGCGCTCGTAGTTGGCCACCCCCATCCCCGTCTCGTTATGCCCGATCAGCGCGACCCGCTTCGACTTGGCGTACGCGGCCACCCCCTGGAGGTCGTAGTCGGGGTACGGCTGGGTGAAGGAGAACTTGTCGCCGTTCTCGATCCAGTTGCCGTCCCACCCGATGTTCCACCCTTCCACGAGCGTCCCGCCGAGCGCGTTGGCCGCGGCAAAATCGATGTAGCGCTTCGTGTTCGCCGTGGTGGCACCGTGCTTCGCCCCCGACTCCCACGACCACGTCCCCAGGTGCATCCCCCACCAGATGCCGTTGTACTTCATCGGGGTGATGTAGCTGGTGTTGGTGATGACGTTCGGCGGATTGAGGTTGAGCCCGAGCACCGACGGGACGAGGTCGGCGGCGCGGTCGGCCAGCTGGATCGTGCGCCACGGCGTGTGGAACGGGGTGCGCGCGGTCACGGCGCTCCCATCGGCCATCGGCGCCAGCACCGCGTGCAGCGTGCGATCCTGCTCCTTGTTGGCGCGCAGGTTCATCGAGGCATAGTCGACGAGATTGGCCTCGTGGATCACCACGTGCGTCCCGTCCTTGGTCTCCATCGTCAGCGGCGTGTGCACGGTGTCGAGCGTGCTCACGGGCGAGGCGCGATAGAGGTACTCGTAGCGGTTGAAGCGGAACGACGGGATCCACCAGGCGCGCGCATCGTCCGCCATGGCGAACTCGGTGAGCTCCTCCATGATGGTGAAGTCGCGGAGCGCGTCCTGCGCGGGGAGCTCGTAGCGAAAGCCGACGCCGTCGTTGAAGGCGCGGAAGGCGACGACGAATCGGCGCCCCGGCGGCTGTGTCTCCTCGACCGATACCTTCAACTCGTTATGGTGGTCGCGCACGCGCGCCACCTCGCCCCACGGCTGCGACCACGTCTCGTCGTGCGCGGCGTTCGAGGAGCCGGTGATGCGCAATCCATCCTTGAGCGGCGGTGCGCCGCGGAAGGTGAAGCCCAGCCGCGATGGCGTGACGATCGGGCGCCCCTTGCGCGACACGGCGTAGTACAGCCCCCCCTCGCGCACGAGAACCGTCACCTCGTTGCGCCCGTCGGGCGAGGCGAGGCGGAGCGCCTCGGTCGTCGCGGTCCCCTGCGTCGCCGCGATCGTCGGCGCCATGACGGCCGCCAGTGCCACCCAGGTACTCGTCCGCCGGGCGAGCCCCCGCAGCGCGCGTGCGCAATGATGCCTAACGGTCATGGCCAGCCGCGACGACGGCCCCACTGGGACGCGTATGGATGCGCTCCACCACCAGCGCCCCGACCCGCTTGCCTTGCGCACTCCCCTGGTCGATCGCGCGCCGGTAGTGAATCCCGCCGTACAACCGGCTGATCGCCGCCTCGTTCGCCGCGTCGGCGAACGACGGGAAGCTGCGTACCGGGAGGCCGTACGACATCTCCGTCGAGTCGCTGAAGGCGAAGCCGTCGCCGAAGATGTCGGTGAGCACCGTCGACGCCGCGTTCGAGATCACGCTATGGCCGCTCGTGTACTCGGGGAATGGCGGCGTCTGCAGCGCCGGCTCCCATGCTTCGTCGATGTAGCGATTGATGTACGTCTCCGGGCGAATGAGCGAACTCCGGTACTTCTCGTCCCACGACGAGATGAAGCCATCGGCCAGGGCGATCGATGTGCGCGCGTAGGCGTCGGCGGTGCGCAGCGGGTCGGCCCCTGCCTTGCGCGCGGCGAGCCCCACGATCCCCATCCAGTGCCCGCCCGGGGTGATCTTCTTCGTGGCGAACATCGTGTGCCCCTGCACGTGCATCACGTACGGATTGCAGTCCCAGAACGCGAGGATCTCGCGCTGCTCGTCGGTGAGCTTCGCCTTCACCTCGTAGACTTCACGCGCCTCCTTCATGAAGGGCGACGAGGCCACGGAGTCGAAGGGGAGCGGCGGTTCGGGGCGGAACTGCGACCCGGTGTCCATCACGAAGGGGCGCAGCTCGCCCCAGTGCGGCTCGACCGCGTCCATGTAGGCGGGGGGAGTCGGGATCCAGCGCTCGCGCGCCTGCGTCACCGAATACTTAGGCCAACCGCGCGACTCCTTGAAGCGATCCTGCCCCGCCCAGGCCAGGATGTGCTTGGCCACCGTGTCGCCATAGGCAATCGACGCGCGATACACGTCGGCCGGGAGCCGCCGCTCGTAGCGCGCGTCCATCGCGACCCGGAGCGAGTCCATGCGGGCCCGCGAGAAGGTCAGCGCCTGCCCCACCACCATGAACGCGTGCACCCCCGCCAGCGGGTACGACAACGTCCCACCGGGCGCAGGGCGTGGCACGGGGGCGAGGCCGTTCACCTGCCCCGCCAGCGTGCGATAGGTGGTGTCCCCCTGCCGCAACGCCTCGTACGCCGCCACGCTCGCGTACGCATACACGCGGCTCGCCTGCGGCGGGGAGAAGATGTCGTAGATGATGACGTCGCTGAGCTGGTCCACCGCCTGGTGCAGCAGCTCCGTGTCCGACGCGGTCGACGGCCGGGCACTCGCCTTGCCGGAGCACGCCACCCCGCCTAACGCCGATACCACCAGCACGGCGACGGTCGCGCCGGCAGAGATTCGCTTCGAGATGCTTTGGTGCATCGTCAGTTCCTCGAGCCGGTGCCCGCGGCCACCGACCGCGACACCGGGCGAAAGACGAGTGGTCGGTCATTGTTGCGCGCCACCACGATCAGCTCACCACTGCGCGTGCGGACGCGCTGGATGTCGCGCGATTGCCCGGGGACGACGAAGCCGACCGCCGCCCCCGTGAGGGGGGCGAAGCCCCCCTTCCCATCACCACGCAGCACGAGCCCGCGGCTCTCTGCCGCCCGCCCGATCTCCGGCTTGAAGCCATCGAAGTTGCCGGCCACGAGCAGGTCGAGCGCGCCATCACCATCCACGTCGCGCGGCAGGATCCCATAAATCGGGGAAAGCTGTGCCTCGTCAGGCAGCGGGACGAGGGTGAAGCTCCCGTTGCCGTCGCTGCGCAGCAACGCGCTGGCAAAGGTCTGCACCGACCGCTCGATGGCCCCCGTCCGATCGGAGGCCGGGAAGATGTCGTCGACCGTCGCCTTGGCGAAGTCTTCGTAGTTGAGGTAGCGCGCCTTGAGCGGCGGGATCGCCTTGATCAAGTCGTCGCGCAGCACGATGGGGTAGCGCTTCCCTTGGGCGTAGCACGCCACCACCTGCTCGGCGAAGCCGTTCCCGTCGAAGTCCTTCACCAGCATCGTCGCCGGTTCGCTGCCGCTCGCCTTGAGGCGCGTGTTGAGCCCCAGGTTGCCAACCACGAAGTCCACGCGCCCATCGCCCGTGAAGTCGCCGGCGACGATGCGGTTCCACCAGCCGGCGCTCTGCTCCAGCCCCTTTGCGACCAGCGGCGTGAGGCGACCGCCCCCGGCGTTGCGGAAGATGGCGATCGGCATCCACTCGCCCACCACCACCAGGTCGGCGCGGCGATCACCGTCCACATCCTGCCAGGCGGCGTCGGTGACCATCCCCACGCGCAACAGTTCGGGCGCGAGCTGCGCGGTGACGTTGGTGAAGCGCCCGCGTCCATCGTTGCGCAGCAACGCGCTCGCCGGCGCTTCGCCGTACTTCCACGGCACCACGCGTCCGCCCACGAAGAGGTCGATGTCACCGTCGCCGTCGTAGTCGCCGGCCACCGGACGCGAGCCGGCCACAAACTCGACCGGCACGCCGTCGGCGCTCTTGCTGAACGTCCCGCGCCCATCGTTGAGGTACAGGCGATCCTGCAGCGCGGGGGCCATGTCCGAGTACTCGTTGCCGCCGCTCACTACGAACAGGTCCTTGTCGCCGTCGCCATCGGCATCGAAGAAGGTCGCCCCCACATCCTCGGAGATCGCGTCGGTATCGAAGGCCGCGACACGCGCGGCGGCAAATCGCCCGTCGCCCTGCTGCAGGAGGAGCGCCCCGGCCTGCTCCTTGGCCCCGCCCAGGTACACGTCGTCGAGCCCATCGCCGTTCACGTCAGCCACCGCCATCGCCGGCCCTTCGGTCGACAGCATCTTGGGGATCAACCGCTCCCGATCGAAGTCGACGAAGTCGTTCTCGCGGTGCGTGAACGGGAGCCCGTCGATGTTCGCCGCCTGGGCGAAGAGCGTTCCGCCAGCCGCAACCGGTGCCGGCGCAGCCCCAGGCGCTGCGGCATCCGGCGCTGCGGCGGCCGACGCCTGCGCCACCACCAGCCGCTGCCCCGCGGCGACCGGCCCCACCACGCTCACGCGCCCGTCGGGCCACTCCACGCGCACCGCCGCCGCCGAGTCGCGCGCGCCAAGGCCGAACGACAGCACGTAGTCCACCGACGACTGGAAGCCGCGCGCCGGGTTGAGCTCCTGCACCAGCGTGTCGCCCCCTGCCACCACGCTCACCCGCGCCCCGACCCCGTAGCGGTTCTTCCCCTCGCCGTCGAGACGCACTTGCAGCCACCGGTTTGTCTTGGCGACCGAGAGCGCATTGTTACGGTAGACGAACGCCTCGGCGTTCACGTTGTTCACCACCAGGTCGAGCGCCCCATCGCCATCGAGGTCGCCGTAGGCGGCGCCGCTGGAGAACGACGGGGTGTCGAGCCCCCACGCCTTGGCCTCGTTGCTGAACGACAGCGCGCCGCGGTTCTGGAAGGCGTAGTTCGGGATCGGCGTCGACTTCATCGCGTTGATCAGCTTCATGAAGTCGACGTCGCCGTTCTTCTTCATCGCCCCTTCCATCGTCGACTCGTTGGCCAGGAAGGCGATGTAGTCCTGCGACGTCACGTCCTTCACCAGCCCGTTGGTGACGAAGATGTCCTTGCGGCCATCCAGGTCGAGGTCGGCGATGAGGGCGCTCCAGCTCCAGTCGGTGCGCGCCACGCCGGCCATCTGCCCGACGTCGGTGAACGTCCCGTTCCGGTTGTTGCGCTGCAGCATGTTGCGCATGAACTGGTAGCCGTAGCCGTTGGCCACCTTGGTCTGGTACACGTCCCACCCCTCGAACGACGCCATCGTGCGCAGGCGGTACTCGTCCTCGGGGAGCATGTCGGTGGTGTAGATGTCCGACCATCCGTCGTTGTCGACGTCGGCCATGTCCATCCCCATCGAGAAGTAGCTGTCGGCGGTCAGCTGCCGGTCGAGCGCTTCGTCGAATGTCCCGTCGTGCTTGTTGAGGTACAGGTAGTCGCGCTCGAAGAAGTCGTTCGAGACGTACACATCGGGCCAGCCGTCGCGGTTGACGTCGGCCACGCCGAGCCCGAGCCCGAAGCCGATCTCGCTGCCGAAGATCCCGGCCGCGGCGCTCACGTCGGAGTACTTGCCGTTGTCGTTGCGATAGAGCTTGTGCCCGCCGTAGGCATCGCGCTCGTTGCGCGTGTTGCGCTGCCCGAACGAGCTCACCGGGCGCGGCGAGTTGTTGATGAGGAAGAGATCGAGGTCGCCGTCCCGGTCATAGTCGAGGAAGGCCGCGTGTGTCGTGTAGCCTTCATCGGCCACGCCGTACGCCTCCCCCTCTTCCTTGAACGTCGGGACGCTGTCGGCGCCGGCTCCCTGGTTGATCCACAGGGTGTTGCGGCGCTTGGACGGTTCCACCTGCCCGGCATGCGAGAGGTAGATGTCGAGCTTCCCGTCGGCATTGACGTCGGCGAGCGTGACGCCAGTGGTCCATGCGCGCTGCGGGTCGAGCCCTGCCCCCGCGGTCACGTCGCGAAAGCGGAACTTCCCCTCGTTCAGGTAGAGCTTCGCCCCGCCCTGATTGGAAGTGAGGATGACCTCGGGGAGTCCGTCGCCCGTGAGGTCGCCGATCGCCACGCCACCGCCGTTGTAGAAATTGCGGTAGATGAAGACGTTGACGTCGCTCGACTCCGTCAGCTCGTTGGAGAAGCGAACGCCGGTATACGACGACGGAAGCAACGAGAAGAGCTTTCCGTCGGAGGGCGGCGGCGCGGCGCTGCGGTCATAGCCGGCGGCTGCGTTCTCGGGCGCACGCGAACACGCGGCGGCAACAACGATGAACGCCGGCACGAGCAGCCGTCGGGGCGCCGGTACCCTGCGCATCCCCTGCATTGTGAGGTCCAGAGAAGAGTAAATGACGGCGCGCCAGTCGCACTTTCTGCGCGCAGCGACTCCCGGGAGCGCCATAGCCTGCCCCCGTGTGGGAGCAGGCTATGGCGGCCCTGCGGAAAGTCAATCAGAGAGAATCAGTAGCCCGCGTTCTGCGTGAGGAGCGGGTTGTTCTGGATCTGCGTGATCGGGATCGGCATCAGGATGCGGTACCCGGCCGTCGCGGTCTTGAACTGACGCGCGTCGGTGTAACCACCCAGGCGAATCATGTCCTGGCGGCGCTTGGCTTCGCCGGCGAACTCGAAGAGACGCTCGTCGAGGATCGCCTGACGCGTGAGCGCCGTCAGCGGACGATCCGGCTCGAAGACACGGGCGCGGAGCTGGTTGATGATCGTCAGCGCAGCCGCCGTGTTGCCCTGCTCGAACAGCGCCTCGGCCTTGATCATGTACATCTCGGCCAGGCGGAAGTACGGGAACTTGTGCGGGTGCGAGTCACCGTTCGGCGCCGTGACGAACGGCGGGAACTTGTTGATACGCGGCCCTTCGGCCTCGGTGGCCTTGGTGATGTCCTGGATCGTCTCGGTGAAGACGAGCGGGTTGCCCGCGCGATCGTTCACGTTGGCGCCGGTCACGAAGCTCTTCTGCTGCCCGACGAGCCAGATGCTGCGGCGCGTGTCGGCCGGATCGTACTTGCGGTACGTCTCGGCGATCGTCGCGAAGCCGTTCCACGGGCCACCGCCCACGCCGTGCTGCGCGTAGTGCAGGGGGCGCTGCGGCAACGAGTTGCCGATGCCAGGCGGGTTGTTCGTGTTGTTGATGACGAAGATGAGCTCAGGCGAGCTGGCGTTGTCCGCGTTGAAGTTGGACTGCCAGTTGCTGGCCAGGCTGTAGACGCCCGAGTTGATCACCGCGTCGGCGTACTGGATCGCCTCGGCGAGGCGCTTCGGGGCGGCGGTCAGCCCCGAGGCAGTGACCGTGCCCTGGAAGACCGGGGCGTTGAGGTACATGTTCGCCAGGATGGCGTTGGCGACATGCTTGTTGATACGGCCGTAGGCCAGCGGACGCTCGGGGAGCGAAGCGATCGCCGCCTTGAGCTCGGTCTCGATGAACTTGAAGACTTCGTCACGCGAGGCGCGCGCCGTCGGCTTCACTTCGGTCGTCGTCACGATGGGAACGCCGCCGAACATGTCCATCAGCACGTAGTAGAACCAGGCGCGCAGCACACGCAGCTCGCCCAGGTTCGCCGCCTTGGAGGCGCTCGTGCTCTTCTCGACCACGTCGATCATCAGGTTCGCCTTGGCCACGCCGGCGAACATGTTGTTCCACAGGCCGTTCATGTCGTCCAGGGCAGAGCCGGAGTTCGGGCTCCACGCCTGCTTGTAGATCTCGATCCAGCGACCGTTGTCGAACCAGTCGCTGCCACGGGTCGGGACGATCTGCTCGTCCGTCGTGATTTCAGAGAGGTTGTAGTACGCCCACTGCGTCTGGCGAAGCTGCGCGTACACCGAGGCCGCACCCGCGAGGATTTCCGGGTCGGTCTTGAAGGCGTTCTCCGGAGTGAGCGCGTCGAGCGGCGTCTCCGTGAGGTCCGTGCAGCCAGCCACCGCACTCAGCGCACCCGCAAGCACCACGGCGCCAAGCCGCGAGCGGCGGAGGGAGAGCGAAGAGAAGATCGGCATATGAGTCGGAGGTTACCTGATCACTGTTGGTTTCGAATGAATCGGGGCCAGTCCTCGGTGGCGCGCCCGAGAGCGACGCGCCACCGACGTCGGTCTTAGAACTGAATGCGCACGCCGGACGTGAAGGTCCGGGCACGCGGGTAGATCAGGTAGTCGATGCCGCGGTCCGTGCCGAAGCCGGAGTAGACTTCCGGATCGTAGCCCGAGTACGGCGTGAACAGGAGCAGGTTGTCGCCCGAGACATACACGCGCGTGTCGCGCGCCGACAGCCCAGGCAGGCGGAAGGTGTAGCCAACCGTGAGGTTCTGGAGGCGGAGGAACGAGCCGTCCTCGATCCAGCGCGAGGAGTAGATCGCCGGCTGCCCGATGGCATCCTTCGCGTTCAGCGCCGACTTCAGGAAGTTGCGGCTCTGGTTGACGTTCGACGTGGTGCCGTAGACGAGCGCGGTGTTGTTGAAGACGTCGCGGCCCATCTCGGCGCGCCACAGCCAGCTCGCGTCGAAGCGGCCCCACGTGCCGTTGCTGCGCACGCCCAGGCTGAACGCCGGGTTGGCATTGCCGATGATGACTTCGTCGTCACCGCCCGGCGAGGTCGTCGTCCCGTTGCGGGTACGCCCGGTCTCCTTGCCCGTCGCGTCGCGCGTGACGGTGTACTTGTTGAACAGCTGCTCGCCATTGGCGTTGTAGCCGGCGAACTCGGCGCCCCAGAAGGTGCCGATCGGCTGGCCGGGGATCAGGCGCTGGGCCGACTTGCCCGACTGCCCCTGTCCGTTGACCGACGCGGTCGTGATGAACTGGCGGTTGAGCCCCAGCTCGTCAACCTGGTTGCGCTCGACCGAGAGGACCAGCCCCGAGGTCAGCGACGAGTTCGAGTTGCTGAAGAGCTGCGCGTCGAGCGACGCTTCAAAGCCGCTCGTGCTCAGGCTCCCGACGTTCTCGAGACGAGTCGAGACGACGGCCGGCTGCGCGACCGGAACGTCGAACAGGAGGTCCTTCGTCTTCTTCTTGTAGAACTCGAGCGTACCGGTGAACTGGTTGTCCTTGAAGCCGTAGTCGAGGCCGACGTTGATCTGCTGCGACGTCTCCCACTTGAGGTCGGGGTTGGCGACCTGCGAAGCGGCGAAGCCCGTGATGACCGAGCCACCGAACGGATAGCGCGCGTCGTTGTTGGTGCGGAGGAGCAGCTGCGTGCCGTACGGACGCACCGCCTGGTTCCCCTGCAGGCCGTAGCCGACGCGGAGGTTCAGGTTGGAGAACATTCCGTCCTTCAGGAACGACTCCTCGCTCAGGCGCCACGAAGCCGAGATGGCCGGGAAGACCGCCCACTTGTTCCCCGGGGCGAGGCGCGACGAGCCGTCGTTACGCAGCACACCGGTGACGAAGTAGCGGTTCTTGAAGCCGTAGTTCACGCGGGCGAAGAACGACGCCAGCTTGGACTGTTCGATGTACGAAATCGGAGCCGGCGACCCTTCACTCGTGCCGGCGCCCAGGTTGTTCCACTGGAAGGCGTCGGTGAGGAAGCCGCGCATTTCCGCTTCGAAGCCGCGGTTGTCGAAGCGCGTGAACTCGTAGCCGCCGAGGACTTCGAGCTCGTTGTCGCTTCCGAAGTCAGGCGCCCACGTAAGGAGCGACTGGAAGTTGAGGTTCGAGAGCGAGCGCTCGGCCTGGCGAGCGCGCCCGTTGGTCGAGGCCCCGACGGGGCTCGTCAGCGGGAAGTACGTCTGGCGGACCGAGTTCGCGACGTCGGCGCCGAGCGTGCTGCGGAACGTCAGCGTCGGCATCAGCGCGTACGAAGCGGTGAAGTTGCCGAGCGTGCGGGTCTCGGGGGCCTGGTCGGCGATCTGCCGCGCGAGCGCCACCGGGTTACGGATCGACTGCGCGCCGGCGCCGACTTCATAGAAGGCCCCGGTGGTGGTGCGAACCGGCTGCGTGGGGTCGAACGACACCATGTTCGTGAACACGCCACCGTCGAAGCCGGCCGTGTTGTCGAAGGGGAGGTAGTCGTTGAAGACGCGCGAGACGGTGAGGTTGAGCGAGCTCTGGAGCTTGTCGCCAAACGCCGAGTTGCTGGCGTTGACGCGCCCCTGATAGCGGCGCAGGCCGTTGGAGATGACGATGCCCTGCTGCTCGAAGTAGTTGAGCGTAGCGCGATAGCGCGTCGTTGGCGTGCCGCCGGAGAGCGAGAGGTTGTGGTTCTGCGTCCACGAGGTGCGGAGCAGCTCCTTCTCCCAATCGGTGTCGGCCGCGCCGAGCGTGTTGGCGCGCGAGGCCGGAAGCTTGCCGGCCGCAATCTGCTTCTGGACGAACGACTTGTACTCGCTCCCCGTCAGCAGGTCGTAGCTGTTGGCGGCCATGCCCGCGGCGACGTAGCCGTCATACTCGAACTGCGAGGCACCGGCCGAGCCCTTCTTGGTCTCGATGAGCACGACGCCGTTGGCGCCGCGCGAGCCGTAGATCGCCGTGGCCGATGCGTCCTTGAGGACCGTCACCGAGGCAATGTCGCTCGGGTTGAGCGAGTTGAGCGGCGAACGGCCGATGGCCGACGAGCCGCCGATCGCGACGCCCGAGGCGACCGCGTTGTCGTTCTGCAGCGGCACGCCATCGATCACGTAGAGCGGATCGTTCGATGCAGAGATCGACGTCCCGCCGCGGATGCGAATCTGAGCGTTGCCGCCCGGCTCACCGTTGTTGGCCACGATGTTGACGCCCGTGACGCGCGCGGTGAGGAGCTGGTTGGCGTTGTTGACGACGCCGACGTTCGCCTCGTTCGGATCGATCGTGGCGACCGCGCCGGTGATCGCTTCACGACGCTGCGAGCCGTAGCCCGTGACCACGACGGCCTGCAGGCTGATCGCCGAGGCGCCCAGCGAGAAGTCGACCGTGACGGTCTGGCCGTCAGCGACCGTCGCGTTTCTGGTCTGCGGGTTGTAGCCGATGCGTGCCGCGCGAACAGTGTACGAGCCAGAAGGGACGCCGGGAATCGTGAACCCGCCATCCGCCCGTGACAGCGCGCCACGCGTCGTGCCGACCACTTGAATCTGGATGTTCGCGAGCGGTTGTTGACTCGTCGAGTCAACGACTCGCCCCGAGATGGTACCGCCGGTGCCTTGCGCGGGAAGTTGAGACACCGTCAGTAGGCCGCCAACCAACGCGGCCAACAGACAACGGGTGACTGCCATTCGTCTTCTCTCCAGAGTTGGCGTTGCTAGGGGGGGACGTGATTCCTTCCTGCGCCGGTTCGTTGAAAACGATACCGGTCTCGCCCCGGGAAACGTTTCCTCCCGGAGATTGACCGCATAACATACGGGCGCGGGCGACCGGGTCAAGATCGTGTAAATCGCCGCATCCCTTTCATTTGGCAGGTTGAACCCTGAGTCCGAACTCGGGGAAAACCGGACTTTCACTTCCTGTTTTCGAGTCAGACAGGATGCAGGATTCCGGAACCCCATGCAGGGGAAGCACTTCCCTCAACCGCCCACGTCCCGACGAGGTTCGGCCATGGTCCTGAACGCGCTCCTCCTCCTCGCCCAGCTCCAGCTCCCCCCCCGGAGTGTCGCGCCGGTCCTGGCCTTCCCCGAAGCTGGGCTCGACGATAGCGCCACCTACCAGGGCTACCAGACGCGCATCTATCGAGATGCCGCGGGCAACACCTTCCAGATCTATCTGGATGGACGCCAGGGGCGCGTCGTGCACCTGCTGGCCGACGCCGAGAACGCCAGCGTGGGACTCTCGGCCCGCACCAGCACGGGAGAGCCGGCCTCGCTGCGCTGGGATAGCCCACGCGCCACCGTCGCCCGCGCCGGTCGCGCTCGCACCGTCCGCTACTCGCTCGTCACCGACAGCCGCACGCTCACCCTGGGCTGGTTCGTCCTGGGGACCATGCGGATCGAGCGCGACTTCCAGTACGAAGGCCGGCACCGGCGCCCCTACGGCGACCAACCGTTCGCCGTCCCCGAGCTCGTGCGCCTCGTCGCCGCGCTCGAGTCGCTCCCGCCGAGCGTGCGGACGGAACACCTGCGCGCGCTGCGCGCCGCTAGTGTGGACGCGCTGCGCGCTCGGCTGCAACCGGTGACGCGCGTCGTGCGTGGCGGTGGACAATGGACGGCGCGGGTCACGCAGCCCTCGCTCGATGGACGCGACACGATGACGGTCGACATCCGCGGCGACGAGCGCACCACGTCCGCCTCCCACCGCGGCGATTCGCTCGTGATCGACGGGCGCGGCAACGCGATCCGACTCACCGTGACCGTCGGCACCACGGGCGCGGCGCTCACGCCGCTCTCGCGCGACGAGATCTTCACCGCCGACTTCCTCGCCTTCGTCGACTCGGTGCGTCGTGCCGGGAGCACCGATCCCGCCGCCCGCACGCAGGCACGCTGGATGGAGCGCCAGGTACGTGGCGTCGAGCTCCTCGCCTCGCGCGAGAAGCTGATGGCCGGGCTCCCCACGTACGCGACGTACTTCGGGCGCGACATGCTGGTGACGGCCATGATGATGCGCGACATCTGGCGCGACGACATGGCGGCCTTTGCCGTGGCCGCCGCGCTGCGCAAGCTCGCCCCCAATGGCGAGGTGAGCCACGAGGAGGCGTTAGGCGGCCAGGCGGTGCGCGAGGCGGCCGCCGAGTACGTGGGGCTGGTGCAGGCGCAGCAGGCGGCGCGCGCGCGCGACGCGGCGGGCGCTGCCGACTCGCTCCTGGCGCGCGCCGGCGAGGTGCTGCGCGGCCACCGGCGCGTACGCGAGAACTACCATATGATCGACGACGAGCTGCACCTGCCGATCTTGCTGGCCCGGTGGCTCGCCGACGCCGACGTCCCCGCCAGCCGCAAGCGCGCCTTCCTGCGCGACGCCAGCGACGGCGAACCGCGTCTCACGCGCGTGCTGCGCGAACTGGGGCGGGTGGCGCGTGCGACCGCGCCGTACGCCGCGGCCCCCTCCCCCGCGACGCTCATCTCGTTCGCCCGGCGCGACGACGGCGGATGGGCCTCGACGAGCTGGCGCGACAGCGGCGTGGGCTACGCCGGTGGACGCTTCGCGATGGACGTCAACGCGATCTGGGCCCCGCACGCGCTACAGGCCACGCGCACCATCCTCGCCGCCTTGCACAGATTGGGCTTCGGCGCCGACTCGCTCGCCCGCGCCCTCCCCGAGACGTTGGGTGACACGCCGCTCGGCCGCTGGGTGCGCGACTCGACCGCACTCACGGGGGCGATCGAGACGTGGATGGGCGCCGGCAGGCATTTCGTCGTGCGGCTCGGCCCCGCCGAGGTGCAGGCCGGGGTCACGGAGCGCCTGGCGGCGATGCCGACAGAGGAGCGGACGCACTGGCAGGGTGTGCTCGGCGCCACGCGGGCCGACCGCGATTCGCTGGTCTTCCTCGCGCTCGCCCTGGACAGTGCCGGCACCCCGATCAACGTCGTGAACTCGGACGTGGCCACGCGCCTCTTCCTCGGCGACCCGCAACGCGGCGCGATGGACCGCGCCGTGGTGCTGCGCGACGCGCGGCAGTTCACCCGCGCGTATCCGGTCGGGCTCTTCATCGACGGCGTGGGGCCTGTGGTGTCCAACGATGCCTACGCCACGCCGAAAGTCTGGGCCGACTTCGTGCGCGACCAGTATCACGCGCCTCGCGTGGCGTGGGGGCGCGAGGTGAACCTCTTCCTGCTGGGCGTGGCGTACCAGGCGCGCGTCGGCGGCGGGGGCGACCCCGCGTATGCCCGTGAGCTGCACGACGCGGCGCGCCGCGTGCTGTCGGCCGTCGAGGCGTCGGGGTTCAAGAGCGAGCTGTGGAGCTACGACTTCGTGCGTGGCGCGCCACGCGCCATTCGCTACGGTTCCGGCAGCGACGTACAGTTGTGGAGCACGACCGACCTTGCCGTGCAGTACGCCCTGGCGCGGTGGCGGCGCTAAGCGGCTCGCGCGTGGGGCGTGCGGCACCGCGCGCCCCACGGACCGCGCGGCGCTAGCGCGCGGGCTTGATCCGCACGGAGTACATCGTAGGCCAGAGCTTTCCCGTCAGCAGCAACTGCCCGGGGGCCGGGGCGCGGGCGATGCCGTTCATCACGTCGGCCCCGTACGGGCGCGTGCCGCGTGGCCAGAGCGCGGAGAAGTCCACCAGCTGCTGCACCTCGCCCGTCGCCGGATCGATGCGCGCCACCCAATCGGACTCGTAGACGTTGGCGTACAGCACGCCATCGATGAACTCCAGCTCGTTGATCTTCGAGAGTGGCGAGTCCTGGTAGCGCACGTGCACCACGCGCGCCGTCGCCATGCTGGGCGGCGAGAGGAAGCGGAGCGAATCGGAGCCGTCGCTCATGATGAGCGAGGTGCCATCGGTCGCGAGCCCCCACCCCTCGCCGGCGTACGCGAAGGAGTCGACGCGGGCGAGCGACTTTGCGTCGTAGACGTAGCCCACCTTCGATTCCCACGTGAGCTGGTAGAGGCGCCCGTCGAGCAGGGCGAGCCCTTCGCCGAAGCGATCGGGGGCGAGCGGCGTGGACGCGAGCACCGCGCCGGTGCGCAGGTCGACGCGGCGCACCTCCGAGTCACCGTAGCGCCCCGTGCTCTCGTACAGCGTGCTGTCCTGCCAGATGAGCCCCTGCGTATACGCCCCGGTGTCATGCGGAAACTCGGCGACGACCTCGAACGGGACGTCGTCGATCGGCTCGCTCTGTGCGCCATCGCACGCGGCTCCGAGGGATGAGGCGAGCAGGGCGAAGAGCGGCAGGAGGCGCAGCAGGCGTGTGCTCACGAGGCGACGCTGGGCTCGGGGACAATCGGCGTGGAGATCGGGGTGCGGGGCCACGACGCGAGGCCACGCGACACACCGCAAGGTGAACGGGCGCCGTGTCGCTTCGCCAGTCTCGCCAGACAATCGGGGCGCGGCGACGCACGCGCGGTTCACCCGCCCGATCACCCCTGAGTGGCGATTCGTGCGTCGGGACGGCACGTTGTAGCGCGACGAATCGTCACCTCCACCCGCGTTCCTCTGCAATGCGCATCGGCATCGACCTCGGCGGCACCAAGATCGAAGGCATCGCCCTCTCCGACGCCGGAGAGATCCTCGTCAGGCAGCGCATTGCCACGCCCAAGGGCTACGCGGAGACGGTCGCGGCGATCACCGGACTGGTCCAGGCACTCGAGGCCGAGACCGGTGCCCGCGGGACGGTCGGAATGGGGATCCCCGGCGCCATCGTCCCGTCGACGGGGAAGGTGAAGAACGCCAACTCCACGTGGCTCATTGGGGAGCCGTTGGGGCTCGACCTCGGGCGGGCACTCGACCGCGAGGTCCGCATCATGAACGACGCCAACTGCTTCGCCCTCTCCGAGGCGACCGACGGCGCTGCGGCCGGGGCGCAGGTTGTCTTTGGCGTGATCCTCGGCACCGGCGTTGGCGGCGGGATCGTCGTGCGAGGCGAGTGCCTCGCCGGGGCGAACCTCATCGCCGGCGAATGGGGACACAACGCGCTGCCGTGGGTTGCGGCTGACGAGCTGCCCGGCCCCGCCTGCTACTGCAGCCGCACCGGGTGCATCGAGAGCTGGCTCTCTGGCCCGGGCTTCGCCAGCGACCATGCGCGCGTGACGGGGCAGCGGTGGAGCGCGCCGGAGATCGTGCAGGCCGTCGAGGCGGGCGACGCCGGGGCGCAGGCATCGCTCGCCCGCTACCACGACCGACTCGCCCGCGCGCTCTCGTCGGTGATCAACCTGCTCGACCCCGACGTGATCGTCCTCGGGGGCGGGATGTCCAACGTCCCCGGGCTCGCCGAGGCGGTGACCCCCTTGCTGTCGCGCCACGTCTTCTCGGACACGATCGTGACGCGCGTGGTGCGTCACCGGCACGGCGATTCGAGCGGGGTCCGTGGCGCGGCATGGCTCTGGCCGCGCCAGGGATCCCCCGTTCGTTAGGCACCACACCGGGCGCCCATCGCCATCCGCTACGGGATGGTCACCTTCGACTCGAGGTGGGCCTCCACCTCGCTCCGGGTGCGCCAGGCATCGCGCATCTGCTTCTTCGAAAAGAGCTCGAGCTGGTCACCCTTGTGCTTGGAGCCGGGCTGCGTGGCATTGCCGTAGGCCGTGAGCACCTTGGCCTTCACCGGATTCGAGAACTCCACCGCCTGGTAGTACGTGTCGCCCGCGATGATCGCCGCCTTGCCGTCCTTCCCGGGCGCGTAGTACGCCACCCGGAAGATCCCCAACGGGTCGCCCGCGCCGCCGTTGCCGGGGAGGTCCTGTCCCGCGAACTGCAGGCGATTGACGTCACCGTAGGCGACGTCGAGGGCGCCATGGTCCTTGACGGTGGCGCGTGCGGCGGCGCCTAACGCTGCCGCTGCCACCTTCGCGTCGGCGAGCCCGCTGGGCGTCGTGAGCGCCGAATCGAGGCGCCATTCGCGCGCGAAGGGCTTCCCCTTGGAGTCGCGATACCACTGCATCACCCACGCCTGGAACAGCACGCCGCCGCGGCTCCCGGCGTCGGTGCTGCGGTCCCAGGCCTCGAGCACGTCGGCCGCCTTGCGCGCGTCGGCGTCGCCGGTGGCGCGCGCCGCGGCGAGCAGGTCGGGGAGGACGCGATCGGCAAGGGCCATGCGCGTCGAGTGCTTGTACTCCACCAGCTCGTCGAGCGTCACGCTCGAATCCGCCAGCTGCATCAACGCCGAGCGCTGCGGGCGGAACGACATCTCGCGCGGGGCCACGTAGGCGGCAAACGAGTCGGGGGCGAAGGCGAGCGGCCACGTCACCGTCCAGGGCGGGTCGTTCGCATTCTGCAGCCACCCGCTCGCCGGGTCCATCACATGCGGGAGCTCGTCGTAGCGGAGGTACTCGGTCCACACGAGCGCCGAGCTGTCACCGCGCATTGCCCCTTCCCACGTGCCGAAGTCGCCACGCGCCCGGCGCGGCGTCTTGCCGCCGAAGAAGTAGTACGTGTGCCCGTCGGCGCTGGCGGCCATCACGTTGAAGAAGGGGACGTGCAGCTGGCGCACCGTCTCCTCGAACTCCTTCATCGACGTGGCGCCCCCCATCTTCCACCACTGCTCCACCGCCCCCGGATCATCGAGACCGGCGACGCGCACCGCGTACGTCCCCGTGCTGTCGTCGCGGAAGACGGGGCCGTGCACCGACTCGCGCACGACGAGGGTGTCGACGCGGACACCGCTGGCCAGCTTGACCTTGAGTACCTCCTCGTGCGACGTGTATGCCTTCTCGGCGCCGTCGAGGAGGTATCCGCTCCCCTGCGGCGTGAGCTTGTAGACGTCGGCGCCGTCCTGCGTGTTGACCGTGTGCGACCAGCCCACGTGATCGTTGAAGCCGATGGCGGGGGTCGGCATCCCCACCAGCGTCACGCCGTAGAAGTTGCGGTCGGGCGTGGTGACGTTGGCCTCGAAGAAGAGATAGAGATCGTACCACCCGAGGTGCGGGTTCCCGAGCAGCAGCGGGTTCCCCGAGGCAGAGCGCTTGCTCCCCACGGCCCACATGTTGGAGCCCGGCCGGAAGTCGTTGTTGAGCCCTTCGGGGAGTTGCACCTGGCCGAAGAACATGAAGAGGAAGTTGATGATCTTCTGTCCATGGGCCACGACGTCCTGCGGCGTCACCGGGAGCACGACCTCGAGGCTGTCGGTGAGCGCCTCCGGATGCTCCTTGGCGTACAGGTTGACTCCTTCGGCAAAGGCGTCGAGGTCGGCGCGGATAGCCGGGGAGAGCGACGTGTACCACTGCTCGGCGCGCGCCGGGATCCCCATGGTGCGCACGAAGCGGTCGGTCGTCAGGTGCGACTCACCCCAGTACTCGGCAGATCGACCACGGGCCTCGCCGTAAAGCTTGAGGACGAGATCGCCGTGCGCGGCCATCTGCGAATAGCCGAAGGCCTTGAAGGCCTGCGCGTCGTTCGGCGCATAGATGTGCGGGACTCCCCAGGTATCCCAGAGGATTTCGGTGGCGGATGCGGCGCGCTGCTCGGGGGCCGCACAGGCCGCGAGCAGGAGTGCGAGAGGTGCGAGACGTTTCATTGCGAGTGTGGAGGACGGTTACGAAGTGCGCAGTGCATCGAGCGGATCGACGCGGGAGGCACGGCGTGCGGGGAGCCAACTGGCGAGCAGTGCAACGAGGAGGACGAAGACGACGACCACCGCCATGGCGACGGGATCGCTGGGGTGCGTGCCGTACAGCAGTTCGGCGAGCAGCGGCGTGGTGCTGCGGGCCACGACGAGGCCAGCTGCAACGCCACCGCCGCAGACTAGCAGGGCGTCACGCAGGATCATCGCGGCGATGCGCTGGCGCGAGGCGCCGAGCGCGCCGCGAATCCCGATCTCTCGAGTGCGGACGCCCACGCTGTAGGCCAGGACGCCGTGCAGCCCGAGCACGGCGAGCAGGAGTCCGACGGCGGCGAAGGCGAGAATCTGCGTCGCGTTGGTGCGCACCCCACGCAGCTGGTCGCCCACCTGGTCGGCAACGAGCGTGGCGAAGACCGGGCGATCGGGGACCTCGCGCACCAGAAGTTGGCGCACCGGACGCAGGAGCGGCGCCGGTGCGGCCGCCCCCTGCACCAGGAAGGTCGGGAAGGGTGTGCTGGCCTGCCGCCAGGGCCGGTACAGCTCCGCGCCATCGTCCGCAAGCAGGACGTTGGGCTGCGCCGCCTTGTTGTCGCGCACCACTCCAACGATCGAGAGCGATTGGGCGAGCCCCGGGGCCGTGTCGACGCGCACCACCTGTCCCACCGGGTTCTTCCCCGGCCACCAGCGACGGGCCGCCCACTCGTTGACCATCGCCACGGCGATCGTCCCCTCGCGATCGTCCTCGGTAAAGGCGCGACCGTTGACGACGGCAACGTCGAGCGTGCCGAAGTACTCCGGGCTCACCGCCACGGCGGCGGTGGGGACATCGCCCGGCGGAAGCGGCGTCGCCATCCCATCGAGGGTGATGGCCGGCGAGGTGCCCCGCGCGCCTAACGGGACCGAGGCCCGCACGGCGGCGTTTGCCACGCCGGGGAGTCGCTGCAACTCGCGCAGGATCCGCTCGGTGACCGGGTGGTAGGTCGCCGGCACCCGCCACGGATGCGGGAAGCTCGGCGTCCCCTGGACCAGGCGTTGCGCCTGGAAGCCGAGGTCGACGCGCGAGAGATGGAGCACCGACTTGGCCAGCAGCGCACCACCGGACAGCAGGACGACCGCACTGGCCACCTGCGCCATCACGAAGAGCTGTTGCAGTCGGCGCCCCCACCGCGAGGGGCTCGCCCCCGGGGTGGCGTCGCGCAGGAGTCGCTGCGGATCGAGGCGCGCCACCAGGCGGGCTGGAACGACCCCCACGATGGCCGCGGCGAGCGCCGCGACGGCGATCGCGAAGGCAATCACCCGCATGTCGAGGCGGTACTCCATCCCGGGCGGTCGCAAGGAGTCGAGGACCGACGCCGACTGCAGGGCGCCGAGCGATCCCTGCGCGAGCACGACGCCGAGGGCGCCACCGAACAGGACGAGCAGGAGGTGCTGCCGCAGCAGGTGCCCGCCCACCCGCCCGGGGGCACCGCCTAACGCGGCCCGGATCGCCAGTTCGCGCTGCTGGTGCAGCGTGCGCACGAGGACGAGGTTGGCCAGGTTGGCGCAGGCGATCAGCAGGATGCACCCCACCACCGCGCCGAAGACGAGGTCGTGCGACTGCGTCGAGGCGGCGTAGCGCTCGCGCAGCGGCGCCGTCACAAGGCGCAGGCGCGGCGCCGGCGCCCGCACGCCGCCGCGCCCCCCGCCCGGGGCATCGACCACCGCAGGCGGCGCGGGCTCGAGCGTCGATAGCTCGGCACGCAGCTGTGCGAGTGTCTGCCCTGGCGCCAGGCGACCGATCGCCGTGAGCGTGCGAATGGAAGGGCGCGTAGTCGGATCGAGCACCGGAACGACCGGCAGCCAGAACTGCGAATTCACCTCGTGCGCGAAGCCCGGCGGCATCACGCCGACCACCGTGTACTGCGTGTCGCTCAGCTTCACGACGCGTCCGAGGATTCCCGGGTCGGCGCCGAATTGCGAAGTCCACAGCGCGTGGCTCAGGAGCGTGACCGGAGGAGCCCCCACCTTGTCATCGTCGGCGGTGAAGGGGCGCCCCAGCTGCGGTTGCACCTGCAGCAGCGCCAGGAGGTTCGGCGAAATGACCCCACCCGTGACGAGGAGCGGCTCTCCCTTGGTCGCCAATGCCTTGCCACCACTGCTGTAGCCGGCGACCGCATCGAGCGCGCGGAATCGATGACGCCGCAGCACCTGGTCGAATGTCTCGTAGGAGACGTCGCAGGCCACGCGACAACCGCGTCCCTCGGCCGAGCGCGCCTCGCCCCCCTCGTCGATCGGCACCTCGCTCAGCAGGACCAGGCGATCGCCATCCGGAAACGGGAGCGCGCGGAATCGCACCGCATCGATGACGGCGAAGGCCGCCGCGCTCGCGCCAATCGCGAGGGCGAGCGAGAGGACCGCCGTGACCGTGAAGCCCGGGGTGCGCAGTAGTGCGCGAAGCGCGAGACGCATCTGCCTATTCTGGCGCCAAACCGGCCGTTGTCGAGCCTGACTTGTCGATGGTGGAGCGTTCCCGACCTGAGCTTGCAGCGTGGTGGGCGGGGTGACGAGGAGGGCGCGCGGAGGGCGCACGACCCACGTGCGGGACGCGCATTGACGCGGAGCGCGACGGTCGGGCAATGTTGCCGACCACGATCTCCACCGCCGATGTGCGGTCGTTCGTCGCCGTCCACCCACGCTCCGTCCGTCGCCATGCCTCGCTTCGCCCTTCGCCTCCCCACCGCCGCCACCATCGGGGCCCTGATCGGTGCCGTGCTCTGCCTCGCCACCGTCGTCCAGGCGCAGGGGACGCGCAACGACGCCAAGGCCCCGCCGGCCGCCTTTGCCGATGCGGCGCGCGACGCCAAGCTCGCCTCCGCGTATCCGGCGATCGACCGGCTCATGCGCGACTTCGCCGAGCGATCGAAGGTGCCGGGGATCGCCTACGGGATCGTCATCGACGGGAAGGTGGTGCACGTGGGGGTCTCGGGACTGCGCAACGTCGGCACCAACGCCGCGGTCGACACCGCCACGGTCTTCCGCATCGCGTCGATGACCAAGAGCTTCACCGCTGCGGCCATCCTCCAACTGCGCGATGCCGGCAAGCTCTCCTTGGACGACCCGGCGGAGCGCTACATCCCCGAGCTGGCGCGGTTGCGTTACCCCACCACCGACTCACCGCGCATCACCATCCGCCACCTGCTGAGTCACTCCGAGGGCTTCCCCGAGGACAACCCGTGGGGTGACCAGCAGCTCTCGGCCACCGACGAGGCCATGGCGCGCATGATGCGCGCGGGGATCCCCTTCTCCACCGCCCCCGGGACCGCGTACGAGTACTCCAACTTCGGCTTCGCCATCCTCGGGCGGATCGTGAGCCGCGTGTCGGGGATGCCGTATGCCCGCTACGTGCAGCTGCGCATCCTCCGCCCGTTAGGCATGTCGGTCACCACGCTCGAGGCGCGCGACGTCCCCGAATCGCGGCTGGCGCATGGCTATCGCCGGCAGGACGACCGCTGGCTCGAGGAGGAGCAGCTCCCCGACGGATCGTTCGGGGCAATGGGCGGGATGCTGACCTCGGTGGCCGACCTGTCGCGCTGGGTGGGATTCATGCTGGACGCCTGGCCGCCCCGCGATGGCGACGAGGGACGGGTGCTGAGCCGTGCCTCACGCCGCGAGATGCAACAGGTCTGGCGCTTCAACGGCGGCAGCGCGGTGCGCGACGCCGCCGGGAACCCGGTGCTGAGCGCCGGGGGCTACGGCTACGGCCTGGGCGTGCGCCAGACCTGTCGCTTCCGCATCACCGTCGCCCATTCCGGTGGGCTCCCGGGCTTCGGCTCGCAGATGCGATGGCTCCCGGAGCAGGGGGTCGGGATCGTCGCGATGGGGAACCTCACCTACACCGGGTGGGGGAGCGTCATCGACCAGGCGTACGACGTCCTCGCCGCCACCGGGGGACTCGAGCCGCGCCAACCGCAACCCGCCCCGGTCCTCGCGCGCCTGCGCGACGACGTCACGCGCCTCGTCACCCGCTGGGATGATGCGCTCGCCGATAGCGTGGCCGCCATGAACCTGTACCGCGACGAGTCCAAGGAGCGTCGCCGCGCCGCTATCGAGCGGGTGCGGCTGCAGGCGGGGGACCGTTGTGCCCCTCAAGGGGGCTTCGTGGCGGAGAACGCCCTGCGCGGGCGCTGGCGGCTGCGTTGCGCCACCGGCGACCTGCGCGTGGAAATCACCCTGGCGCCGACCACCCCGGCGCGGGTGCAATTCCTCAGCGTGACCGCCCTCGGACGCGACGAATCGCTCGCCCTGCCCGCGGCCTGTCGCTGACCACGCGGGCGCCTGTGATGCCGCGCACACGGCACGTGCCGCACAGGGCGCGGTCGCTCCCCTGCACGACGGGGGGGCGGCGTTGTGGCGAGGGTGTCCCGTGGATCGTCTGAGTAGTGCCCCGGCCGCTCGCTCCAGGGCAGACGTTTCCCTGCCCTGCGCCCCGCCCCGCCCTCGGTGTCCTCGTCGCTGTCCGACGTCACAGCCGCCATCCCTGCCGACGAACTTCGTGCACTGATTGACCGCGCGCACGACTGCGAGCGGCAGTCGAGGCGTGACGAGGCGCGCGCACTGTACGAATCGGCGCTGTGGCGGATGCGCCCGCCGATGACGGGCTTCAGCGTGACCAGCATCGTGCGCTGGATCGCCCGCACCTACCTCGCCGACGCGATGTTCGACGAGGCCCGCGACTGCCTGGAACTCTCGCTCGCCATCGCCGAGCAGACGGGCGACGTGGCCGGGACCGGACACTCCATCAACCAGCTGGCGGTGTTGCACTGGCAGCTGGGGGACCTGGACAACGCCAAGCGGTTGTACCTGACGGCGCGCGAACATGCCACGCGGTCGGACGACGCGTCGCTGGTGGCGATGACCTCGACCAACCTCGGCGTCATCGCCTCGGTGCGCGGCGACCAGGAGCAGGCGCTGCGCTACTTCGAGAGCAGCCTGCGCGAGTATCGCCTGCTGGGGATGTCGCGCGACGTCTGCATCGCGCTCAACAACGTCGGGCTCGTCCACACGCGGCTTACGCACTGGGACGACGCCGACCAGGCGTTCAGCCAGGCGCTCGAGGTGGCGCACACGCTGCGCGACGTGGAGATCGCCACGCAGCTCGAGATCAACCTGGCCCAGGTGGCGATGCACCGCGGCGATCTCGACACGGCGCGCCGGCTGGTGGAGCGGGCACTCCTCACCGCGCAGGCCCACCGCCTGGGCGATTCGCTCGGCGGAGCCTACAAGCTTGCAGCAGCGATCGCGCGCTCGCAGGGTGACCTGGATGGCGCGCTGGCCTCGCTCGAGCGCGCCGCCGACGTCGCCACGCAGCGCGGCAACGGCCTGCTGCTCGCCGAGGTCGAACGCGACCGCTCCAAGGTACACCGGCAACTGGGCCGGAACCGCGATGCCCTGCAGAGCCTCAACATCTCGCACCGCCTGTTCACCAGGCTGCAGGCGCGCCAGGACATGGCGGCGATCGCGCAGGAAACGCGCGCACTCGAGGGCGACTTCCTCGAACTGGCCCGCCGCTGGGGCGAATCGACCGAGTCGAAGGACCAGTACACGCAGGGGCACTGCGAGCGGGTGGCCGACCTGTCGTGCCGCCTCGCCGCGGTGGCCGGGGTCGAGGCGCGGGAGCTGCTCTGGTTCCGCATCGGGGCACTGCTCCACGACGTCGGCAAGCTGATCGTCCCCTCCGAGGTGCTCAACAAGCCGGGGCGCCTAACGAAAGAGGAGTGGGAGCTGATGAAGCGCCACCCGATCGCCGGCGTCGAGCTGCTGTCGGAGGTGGAGTTTCCGTGGGACGTGTTGCCGATCGTGCGGTCGCACCACGAGTGCTGGGATGGTTCGGGCTACCCCGACGGGCTGGTGGGCGAGGAGATCCCGATGGTCGCCCGCATCGTCTGCCTGGCCGACGTGTACGACGCCCTCACGACCGAGCGCAGCTACAAGCGCGCGCTCCCGCATGACGAGGCCATCGACGTCATGCGGCGCGATGCCGGGCGCCAGTTCGACCCGGAGCTCTTCGGCATCTTCGAGCGGCTCATGCGCCATCAGGGAGCCTCCGCCCTGGCCGTCGAGCCGAGCGAGGCGGAGCAGGTGAGGGAGCGCCGCGGACGGGCCACGATGGACGAGCTGACCGGGCTCCCCACGCGGCGCGCCTTCGTCGAGGCCGCGCGGTTGCAGCTGTCGGCCGCCACCGAGGCGTCGCCGCTCGCCCTGGCCGTCATCGACGTTGACCACTTCAAGTCGGTCAACGACACCTTCGGCCACCTCACCGGCGACAACGTGCTCGAGGTCGTCGCCAAGGTCCTCTCCGAAGGGTCGCGCCCCACCGACGTCGTCGGACGCTACGCCGGCGACGAGTTCGTGATCCTCCTCCCCGATACCGACGCCTCCGACGCGCAGCGCTTCTGCGAGCGGCTGCGCGAGGCCGTCGGACAGCGCCGCATCCCCGTGCGCGGCGCCGAGGAACGGTGGGTCGGCGTCTCGCTCTCCATCGGTGTCGCGGTCGCGCCGCGCAACGGCGAGTCGTTCGAGGACCTCTTCGCCTCCGCCGACCGCGCGCTGTACGAGGCCAAGCGCCGCGGCCGCAATGCCGTCGCCGTGGCGAGCCGCGACGGCGAGGTGGGCAAGCCGCGCCTCAACGTCCAGCACTTCGTGGGACGGCAGGCCGAGGTCGCCCGCCTGCGCGAGCGCGTGGAAGCCTGCGTGCGCGGCGAACCCGGGCTGGTCGCCGTCATCGGCGAAGCCGGCGTGGGGAAGACGACGCTCGTGCAGCGCATGACGTCGGAGATTCGCCTCCGCACCGGGACGCTCGTCACGGCGCGCGCCCTGGAACCCGATGTCCGCCCCCCCTTCGGCGTCTGGGCCGACATCGTCTCCCAACTCCACCAGCTGCGCATCGTCCCCGCGCAGCGCTGGCCGCAGCTCGCCCGCATCGTGCCGGCGCTGCAGGCCGAGCACGAGGCGAGCGGCGAGGCCGATGCCACCAGTTCGTCGAAATACGCCCTGCTCGACGAGCTGGTGACCTACATCCGCACAGCGGCCGCCTCGCGTCCGCTGATGCTCGTCCTCGACGACGTGCAGTGGGCCGACCACGCCTCGTGGGAGGCGCTCGAGCACCTGCTCGGGGCGGTCGATCACGACCGCCTCCTCATGTGCCTGACGATTCGCCGCGAGGACGCGCAGCAGTTCGAGACGAGCCGTCGCCGCCTGTCGCGCCACGAGAGCTATCGCGAGCTCCGCCTCGAACGCCTCTCCCCCTCCGAGGTGGGGGAGTGGCTCGCCGACATCCTGCACCAGGCCGAGCGCGAGGGCGAACTCGCCGAGTACCTCTATCGCTACACCGAGGGGAACCCGCTCTTCGTCGTGCAGGTGCTGCAAACGCTGGTGGACGAGGGGGTGCTGTGGTACGGCGGCAAGCGGTGGGAGTGGTCCACGATCCACGCGTTGCAGCTCCCGGCGGCGGTCGACGACCTCCTCGCCCGCCGCCTCTCGCGCCTCGCGCCGTCCACGGCCCAGACGATGACGACCGCCGCCGTCATCGGGCGGACCTTCGAGTTCGACCTGCTGCAACGGGCCACCGAGCTGGACGAGGACGCCCTCATCGACGCCATCGACGAGGCGGTGGCCGTCGGAGTGCTCGACAGCGCGATCGACCGCGACGCCGATCGCTACCAGTTCGCGCACACGCTGCTGGCCGACGCCCTCATCCGGCAGGCCAACCCTCGGCGCATCCGACGGCTTCACGCCCGAGTCGCCGAGGTGCTGGCCGCCGAGCGCCCGGACGCCCACACCGAAATCGCGGTCCACTTCGACGCCGCGGGCGACGACGGGCGCGCCTACGACTTCGCGCTGCGGTCGGGCAATCGGGCTGCCAGCATCTACGCCCTCGAGGATGCGATCGCCTCGTACGAGATCGCCGTGCGTCGCGCCCCCAGCGAGACGGCGCGCCTGGAAGCGCGCCTCGCGCTGATCGATGTCGCCCGCATCGCCGGCAAGCTCGATGCGGCGAGCGCCGCCTGCGACGCGGCGCGCGCCGACCTCGGGCGCGAGGACACCCCGGCGCGCCTTCGCGTGGCGCGGCGCGCCCTGCAGCTGCAACTCCTGCAGGCCCGCAACTTCCCCGAAGTCGTCTCGCAAGGGCGCCTCCTCCTCGCCGAGGCACGTGCGATCGGCGCGCGCGAGGAATCGGTCCTCATCCTCGCCAGCATCGCCGACGCCCACACGCGCCTGAGCCAGCGCGCCGACGCCGAACGCGAGGCACGCGCCGCCACCGCCGAGGCCGAGCAACTGGGCGACGACCTCCTCATCGCCGACGCACGCCTGCGCCTGGGCGCCGCCCTGATCGAAGTGTCGCCGCACGAGTCGCTGCTGGAATTCGAGGCGGCCCGCCAACGCTTCGACGCCCGCGGCGATCGTTTTGGCGTCATCCGCTGCCTGGTCAACAGCGGTATCATCCACGCGCGCCGCGGCGCCGGGGAATCGGCACGGCAGGCGTATGAACATGCGCAGCGCGCCGCCGAGGAGGCCAACATCCCCGACCTCGGCGGACTCGCCGCCCTCAACCTGGGCGTCCTCTTCCAGACGACGGGGAACTTCGACCGCGCCCACGCGTCGTACGCATACGCGGAGCGCATGTTCGCCAAGGTGCATAACGACGGTCGCCGGCTGGCCGCCATGTACAACAGCGCCACCCTCTCCCTCGAGCAGGGAGACGCCGTGGCCGCACACGACATGTACGAGCGCGTGCACGACATGGCCGCCGAGCTGAAGGTCGTCGACATCGAAGTGGGGGCGCTCGCAGGCGCCGGACTCGCGGCGCTCGCGCTTGGCTACGTCGACCAGGCACTGCTCTCACGTCGACGCGCCACCGAGCGGAGCGCCGTCCTCGGCGCCACCTGGTACCAGGGACGTGAATTGCTGGAGGCGCTCGAGGTCCGGTACCTCGTCGCCACCGAGCGTCATGGACAGGCCGCCGCGGCGTTCGACAAGGCGCGGGCACTGGCCACTACTATTGATGAGCGGGCTGCGCTCTGGCTGGTCGCCGAGTGCGCCCCCGCGCTAGCCCGCTCCAACGACGGGCGATACGACGCGGTCATCCGCGAGGCGCACGAGCGCGCGGCCGAGTACGGACTGCGCCCGCTTGCTGCGCGGCTGGCCGCCGCGCTTCGCCAGCCGCTCTAGTCGCGCGCGGCGCCGGTGGGGGCACCCCCGCCGCCGGCTGTGCGTGGTCGCGCCAACGCCTTGTGTTGCAGCGCACCAACGTGAGTGCGCGCACATCACCCCACGCGGCACTTTCGTCGCCCGCCCGGTTCGGTCGAGATGACGCGACCCGTGAGCAGGTCGCGGACATCCTGACCGAATCGCGGTCACGATGCCCGAACGAAGCACCAGCTAAAGCGTGTGTTTTCAAGGAGTTATGCTGGCACGGGCCCTGCTTTGTATTGCGGCGAACGTCGGATCGCCTTCACTCTGGCCTCGAGCTACTACTTCCATGCATCACATCACCAAGCGCATCCCGAAGCTGGCCGGTCTCGCTTTCGCCGCCCTGCTCGCGGCCTGCTCCGCCGACACCTCGACGAGCCCGGCGACTGCCGCGAAGGATCCGGCGATGAATGTCGCCGCGCCGGAGATGCCCATCGAGGTGCTGCAGCAGGCGGTCGCGGCGCAGGAAGTCGACGCGCCGGTCCCGACCGACCCGCGTCACGCGACCATGGCCTCGACGTATCCGGCGAACGCGGTGACGTATCAGTTCACGATCGATCCGCGCTATGGATGGAAGGTGATCTTCGGGACGCACATGGTGACGTTCCCGTCGCAAACCATCTGCGACCCCGCGGCGAGCAGCTACGGCCCCGGCTCGTGGCTCGATGCGTGTCCGAAGCTCGGCACACCGATCACGATCACGGCGACGACGTGGATCGATGCGCAGGGGCGGCCGCAGATCGACTTCGCCAACGCCATCCGCTTCTATCCCAACGGTCGCAACCAGCTTCCGGCGATCTACCTGCGCGACGCCTGGGCGGCGGCCAACTCGTGGGGTCGTATCGACTACTGCTCGAGCACGGGGTGCGTGGACGAGGCCGCCGTCGATCCGGCGCTCGGCACGCAGCGCGACATGTACACGGGCTACCTCTTCCGCCTGATCCGCCACTTCTCCGGCTACAACGTCTGGGCGTAACCCGACTTCCCTCATACACCAACCGGAGACACTCCAATGCACCAGGCACCCACCGGCTCGCTGGCGCGAGGGATGATCCTCGCGGCGAGCGGCTGGCTCCTCGCGAACTGATCCACCGCTGACCTGAGGCGCTCGTTCCGCTCCCGATGCAGGTGCCGACTCGGCATCAACGGGAGCGGCGACAGCCCGAAGGGTGATCCGTTCACGGATCGCACATCGCCACGGATTGAGGCAGCCACATCGCCTCCTGCACGCGCCGTTTCGACGGGTACTCTCCCCCGCTCGAACCGGCGCGTTGCCGTGGCGGCCACCGGCGCCTCCGCCGGATGCGTCGAGGCGCTGATCTCGGTCCGGCGGCGGTCAACACATGCTCCGTTCCATCGACCGTCGGTCGGGCTCCGGACGATGCTCTCAGCCCGGTGGCGTCCGCTCCCTGCCACCGTGCCGGGACCGAACGTCCCGGCCGGCGCCTAACGCCGCACAGCGGTGACGGGCGAGTACGCCACCCCGTCCGACCAGACGCCGGTCGGGGCGTACCCGACGATCACGCCGCGCGCGACGTCGATCGTGGCCAGGCGGTTGCGCCCCTGCAACGTGACGAAGGCCCACCGGCTGTCGTGCGAGAGCGCGATCCCCTCCGGCGAGGGCGACTCGGGGACCTCGGCCGTCGCGACGAGCGAGTCGCGCGGGACCACGATGGTCCAGCGTGCCTTGCGGCTGACGGCATCGAATGCGCGCACCTCGCCCCGGACCGGATCGCTGACCACCACCGTCTGGCCGTCCGGGGTGACCGCGAGACGGTAGGGCATCCCGAAACCGCGCAGCGTATCGACGGGGGTACCGGTGGCGTAGTCGAGCACCACGACCAGGCTGTCACGATTGCTCCCCACCCAGACGCGCCGGCCGTCGGGGGTGATGGCGATCCCCTCCACCGCCCCCGCCACCGGGAAGACGTCGGCCGTGTCCGCAGCGGCGGGGGCGAGCCGGCTCACGGTGCCGTCAATGACATTGGACGTGACCAGCCGGCGCGCCGCGGCATCGATCGCCAGCATGTGCGAGCCGCGACCGCGCGTGCGCTGCGTCATCACGACACGCGCATCGCGCACGTCGACCGTCAGCACCACCTGTCGCGCCTCGGAGGTGACGACCAGGAGCGTGTCGCCCGGGAGGAAGGCCACGCCGTGGGGACGCTGGTACTCCCCGAGCAGCAGCGTGCGGACGACCGAGGCCGCGGCCACATCGATCACCGTGATCGAGTTCCCCGGGGCGCCACGCACGCCGTAGTTGGTTACGACGGCCCATCGCCCATCGTGCGATGTCGCGACTTCATGCGGACCTGCCCCGGTGGTGAGCGTGGCACGTACGGCACCGGTGGCCGCATCGATCACCGTCGCCGTTCCATCGCTCATGTTGCTCACCACCACCGTCCCGCTCGGACGAGATGGCGGCGACTGTCCGTGCGCACGGCGCGTGACCAGCGCCATAGACGCGAGCGCGGTGCAGACGAGTGCCGCCCGCAGCACGGCACGCCGATGCCCGGTGGCGGCCGTCATGGCTGCACCGCGGCGCGTGCCGACAGGAGGTTGATCATGAGGCGCGCGGCTCCGGGATTGCCGTTGGGGAGTTGCCGGAAGAAGGCCAGCGTGGTGTAGACGTAGGTGCCCTTGCCGTACGGGGCGACGAGGATCGCCCCGCGATTTGGGGCCTCGCCCGGGTCGTTCATCTCGAGGACCGGCTTGTACGCCGGGTCGAAGGTGCGCGGCATGTAGAGGGTGCGATCCTGGATCCAGCCATCGAAGTCGCGAGTGGTGATCGTGTTAGGCGACGCGAGGACGGCCGCCGATGGATCGATGACGGTCACCGGCGCGCCCTCCACCGTTACGCGATCCGCCGGTCGGGCGAGGGTGATCGGGTGCGGCATGATCCCCGGCTGCGTCATCTCGAACTGTCCGTACTGGACGACGAGCGTCCCGCCCGCGCGAGCGTAGTCGAGCAGGCGAGCGTTGTTGGCCACGAGCGTCTCGCTGGCCTCGTAGGCGCGCGTGCCCACGACCACCGCGCCAAACTTCGAGAGATCGGTGCGCGGGAGGGCGGCCGGGTCGACGACCGTCACGTTGACGCCGAGCTGCTCGAGCATGGGGGCCACGTTGTCGCCAACACCGGTGATGTAGGCGATGCTGACGGCGCGGGGGAGCTTCACGTCGACCGCCTCGATGCCTAACGTTGCGGGGCGGTACAGCCGCTGCGGGCGGATGTGGTCGTAGGCGAGGGCCGTGTAGCCCGTGGTGAACGATGCCCCATTGCTCGTGGCCACCGCCGAGACGACGTGACGGCCGGCGGCCAGCCGCCCGCGCACGTTGAAGGTCACGACGCGCACGAGTTCCGGGACTGCACCACCGCCAATCCCGAACGCCGCGCCAGGACCGGCCGGCGCCGGCCGCCCGTTGGCGGGGAAGGCGACCCGTCGTTCAGCGCTGTCGGCCTGCAACCCTGCCGGGAGCTGCAACGACACGGCGACCTCGCGCGCCTCGGAGGCGTGCGACCGCACGTACACGCGGATGGCGCGCTGCATGGGGGCGTTGGCCGGGGCGTACCCCACCGCATCGTCCAGCGAGACCGTGATGGCCGGCGCCGCGGCGATGGGATGCTGGATCTCGCCCTTGATCGCGTCGGCGTAGCGGTACACGACCGGCGCTTCGACGAGCACCGCGGCCGAGTCGACCCGCAGCGTCACCCAGACCGAGACCGCCGCACGCCGCGCCGTCTCGGAGGTCCCGAGCACGCGAGGCGCGAACATCGCCCCCCGTCGCGGCGTGCGCAGCCACCACGGCTGCGTCGTTCCCGCGAGTGGAATGGCGATCGAGTCCGCGAGCACGCTATCGGGGGCGATCGTTGCCGCGAGTGTCTTGGCCCCGGCGCCCGGTCCAACGCTCTCGAATGCCGTGATCCCCTCGACGCGAAACGGGCGCTCCCCGCGATTGAAGACGCGGACGGCCACGGGGACGCGTTCGCCGGTCGCCCAGACTTCTCGGGTGGCCGTCGCCTCGACGACGGCGCCCATCGCGAGCGCCAGCGCCCGTCCGGTACGCTCGCTGGCCACCGACCAGGCAGAGGCGAGATCCCCATTAGCCGCGCTCACCTGAATGACGTCCGCCCCGACGCGGACCTCGTCCTGCACTTCACCGCTCGTGAGCCCCGCCGGGGGATTCGAGATGTCGCGCAAGCACGGCGCCGAGGGGCCGGTCGGACAGACTGCGCGCAGGAGGCGTTGCACGCGCACGAGTGGCGCGACGAGCGTCCCGGGACGCGTGAGGTCGAGCGCGGCGCGCGCGGCGGCGAAGGCGGCGGGGAGCGAATCGAGCGCCGCCCGCTGCGCCGGCGACGTCATGATGGACGCGAAGCGCGACCAGGTCGTGTCGATCCCGTCGAACAGCCCGCGTTCGGACTTGGCGTCGGCCGGAGCGCCGGGAACGCGAGCCGCTTCGCGAATCACCTGGTCCCACCGCACGCCCTTCTGTTGCAGGGAGCCCATCGCCTGCGACTTGTGCTGCGAGCGCGAATCGGCCGCGACCTCGCTGTACGAGCGTCCGAGGACCGGGTTGTACTCGCCGACGTTCATGCGGAGCGTGGCACGCTCCTGCATTCGGAAGTTGGCGCTCCGGTAGAACTTGGCGACCGTCCACCCGCCATGCCCGGCGGTGGCGGCGCGCGGGAAGCGGACCGTGTCGCCTGCGGCGTCGTACGCCTCACGGGCGAAGAGACCGGACACCTGATGATGGCCGTGCCCGTCGGCCGGCGTGCCGCTGAAGACGGCGACGATCACGTGCGGTCGGAACTGGCGCACGACGGTGACCACGTCGCGCAGGATCGAGTCGCGGGACCATTGCGTGAGCGTTTCTTCGGCGTTCTTGGAAAAGCCGAAGTCGTACGCGCGCGTGAAGTACTGTCGTCCCCCGTCGAGTCGGCGGGCGGCCAGGAGTTCCTCTGTCCGGATGGCGCCGAGCGCCTCCCCCAGCTCGTTGCCGATCAGGTTCTGCCCGCCATCGCCGCGGGTGAGGGAGAGATAGGCGGTTTCGACGTGACGCCCCTTGGCGAGCCAGGTGATGAGCTGCGTGTCTTCATCGTCGGGGTGAGCGGCGATGACGAGGACGCGCGCGGAGGTTCCCAGGCCCTCGACGAGGGGGCCTAACGCGGAGGCGCCGCGGGGTTGGGCGGGGAGGGGGGTGGTGAGGAGCGCGGCGACGAGAAGCGCCGCACATGTCGAGAACAGGCGGTTCCGAGGCCGCGGCGATGCGTTCATTTGACTGGCAGATGAGGCGATGGCTGCTCGCATTGAGCGGAAATGTACCTTCCGACCCCTGCGAGCAACCATGCCGGCCACCGGACGTCTCGCTGACTCTCGGTATCTCAGGTACTCGCGTCAGCCCTCGATGGCGCCCATCGCGTACAGCGTACGGATAGCGGCGCGACGGCGGTCGCTACCTGATGGATCCCGGGTCGTCCCGTAGCGACACCCAGCGTCCGACGCCCGCGTCGCCAAGACTCGTGACCGGGCGGGCGTTGACCTCGGCGAGGTAGGATCGAAGCTGCGCCAGGCGCTTCGGTGAGATCGGTCGTGTCGGGACGGTCCCGCTGATCGGCACGACCGCGGAGAGATCGTCTCCTGCATGCTGGCGCTCGAGTCGTCGCAGCAAGGCGATTGCTCCGCCGATCGTTTCGGGGGTCGCGGACGCCCGCGCGAGCAGGATCACGCTTCGTCCCGTCGGTCGTGCGCGAAACAGCACGACCGCCCGTGCACCCTGCACCGGGAGCGTGTCTGCAAGTGCGAGAACCGCCGGAGGTTCCGCGGACGACTGTGCGCGCGACGGGCCAGCCATGACAAGGAGCAGCAGACCGCTGTTTCGCAGTCCGCGCAGGTATGAGCGAATGGATGATCGCATGTTGATCTGCAATGGTCGGGTGGTTGGGTGTTACATCGGGACGCAGTAGAGGAGCGTGCGCGAGATCTCCGTACCGTAGCGATCGTACCAGACTTCCCAAGTGCACAAGTACCAGTCGTCGGTTTGGTGTCCGTCATTCGACCCTCCTCCTGCAGGCGCCGACTCCTCATCCTTTCGCGCGGGCTGACAGCTGTCTTGCTCCGCCAGGTTGGAGTACGACACATCTGACACACTGACCACCTGCGACGCATCGTAACTCGGTCTCCACCAGGCTTGGTGATTGGTGTGTCCCAGCAGCTTGTGTCCACAGGTCGCGACCAGGGGTACGCGGGCGAAGTCGTGCATCACATGCCATCCCGGGAACAACTCCGCGTGATCGAAGATCTCGGTTCGATACACGAGTGAAGTGCCGTCCTTGGACAAGTCGAAGGTGATTCGCTGCTGTCCCTGGTTGCCCCAGTACTCCACGAAGCCCTCGACCATCGCTAACGTTGTCGAGCCTGGGTTGAATCTTGCTTTCGTGGACTTTCTCCTGAACTGCGGTTCGAATCCGGTGAGATCCTCGTAGGCAGACGATGTCGGCCCAATGGCCGCCATCCGATCGGCGCGATCAGCGCTCGAGAGCGCGACGGATGGGGATTTCGCGATAGAACTCGCCGTCAAGCTCGATCCTTCCGGCAGCACGAGCCGGAGTGGGGACATCGTTTCCGGCGCGCGCACGTGAAGTGGCTCCGCGCACGCGCCCAACACGGCAGCCCACACGAGCAGTAGGCTGTTCTTCGGTATTCGCTGCATGGTTGACGAACTCCTGCGATCATTGAGCAACCTGCCTGCCCAACGATGCGGTGCAGTAGTAGTAGTTGCATAGGTTGCTCAGTCCCGGCATGAGTAGCCGACGGTCACAACCATGGATCCAACCATGGGCCCGCCCTCGCGTGGATGAAGCACGGGGCCCACGAGCTGGATGGAGCTTCCGTCGCGCACAAGCAGCGACGGCGGTGCCACGAATCGATGCGGAAGCGATGCCTCCCGAATGCTGCGGGTCGGCGTGACCCGAGCGAGCTCGAGCCACCCCCCGTTCATTCGCGACCGACCAGAACCGCGGCGATCTCCTAGCACGAGCCACGCGGCCGAACCGCGGCCTGCCCGGAGCGGAAAGTGAATGGTGTATGGACGTGCGATCGTGCGGTCGCCGACTCGTCCACCCACAGAATCGAGAGCGAGCATGCGCAGCTCGGCCGGACCCGAATCGCGAGGCTCGATCCAGTGGTACGCCACGCCGCCGTCCGCCAGGGAGTAGGCGCGGTTGAGGAAGCGCGAGACGTCGTCTGCGGGGAGCAACGTATCGAGCGGCGTTGCATCCGGTCGGAATGCGTAGCTGACCAATTGAAAGAGGCCTCGCCTCGGTTCGGCCTCGCGGCGAATGAACAGACGACGCTCGCCATTGGCGAACTGCGCTGCGTTTACCGTGAGTGCATGCGGTTCGACCAGTCGAAAGCTCCAGTGGCCTCGCCGCGCCTCGAGCACGCCAACCCCGCCAGCGCTTCGGGTCTCGGGCGTGCGCAGCCTCAACGCCCAGGTGAGCGTGTCGCCACGACGTAGCAGTGCACTGGCGTTCAACACATCCACGGTGTCCGGGTGGGGCAGCGGCAGGCGTTCGAGTTGCTCCCAACCGCGCTGCGTCAGCACGCCATGCCACGCCGCGATCGTCGCACCATCCATGCGATAGTCCTGCATGACGGTGGGGATCTCGATGAAGACCACGTGCCAGCGTCCCTCGCCGCTGGCAACCGCGCGAACTCCACCGAAATGCCGGACCTGTCTGGGAATCGGAATTGCGACCCAGACTCCGTCCGGCCCACGAACCGCACCGAAGATGCTGTCGATGGCGAGTCGATCCCCAGGTCGCTTGTGCGCGTCTGGGCGTGGTACGTAGTTCGGGCTGCCGGCCAACAGCAGGCTCTTGCCGGCGGCAACGAACGCAGTGGGTTCGATGTAGACGTCGATCGAATCCCCCACGCGGACGCGCGCAGAATCGAGGACGCGCAACTGACAGCGTTCGCTCTGGGGTACAGAACCCGGGCTCATCTGCGTGCGCGCGTGTACCGAAGCGAGCGGACGCACCGGGGGCACGAGCCACAGGGCGAGCATCCAGCGAACGTGACGCAAGGCGCAACGGCGGCGCGCGACACTCACGAGTCGAGCACCAACCCGTGAGCTGCAGGTGCGGGAGGGGGCAGAGGGGCGCATGTCAGGAAGTTTGTGGAATCGCTGCCAACCCCGCAGTACCCGAATCGTGCACGTGGTGCCGTTCGGGTGCAGTCGCATGCCACGTGTCTGTGCCGCGGTGGGTGGAGCGAGACATCAGGAACGCTATCGTCGACCGTCACGTGGCCGTCACGCGGCGGCGCCGGTCCCGGTCAACTCGCTGCATCGTCGGAATCGCCCCCCTCCCCCTCCCCGCCCCCGCTGTAGATTCCCCGCGACTTTCGCCCCCCTCCGATGCCCGATCCACACGCCCCGCCGTCCCCCGCCCCCGACAGCGCCCCACCCTTTCGGCGCACCCTCGTCCGCGTGATGGGCATGCAGCTGCTCGCCCTCCTCGCGCTCTGGTGGCTCCAGTCCCGCTACGGGCGCTGAACGCTCATGCATCCCCTCAATTGGGCGGTCGTCGTCGCGTATCTCCTCTTCGTCATCGTCGACGGCCTCCGCCGGACCCGTGGAACGAAGGGGATCGAAGGGTACTTCCTCGCGGGGCGCTCGCTCCCCTGGTGGGCCGTCGGTCTCTCGGTCATGGCCACGCAGCTCTCGGCCGTCACGATGATCGGGACGACCGGACAGGGGGCCACCGACGGGCTGCGCTTCGTACAGTTCTACTTCGGGCTCCCGCTGGCGATGGTGATCCTCGGCGTGACGCTCGTCCCGTTCCTGCACGGCGCCAAGGTCTACACCGCGTATGAGTACCTCGAGCGGCGCTTCGACCCCAAGACGCGCACGCTCACCTCGTTCCTCTTCTTGATCTCGCGCGGCATGTCGTGCGGGACGATCATCGCCGCCCCCGCGGTCGTCTTCTCGGCGATCTTCGGCTGGCCGCTCCCGTGGTCGGTGGCGCTCATCGGCGTCCCGACGATCCTCTACACGATGATCGGCGGGGTGAAGGCGGTGGCCTGGGCCGACGTGAAGCAGATGTTCGTGATCACCAGCGCCCTCGTGGCGATGGTGGTGGTGCTCCTGATGCGCATCCCGGTCTCGCCCGACGCCGCATTGCGGCTGGCGGGCTCGGCCGGACGCCTCACCACCTTCGACTTCTCCTTCGACCTCTCCAAGACGTACACGTTCTGGTCGGGGGTGATCGGCGGCACCTTCCTGATGCTGTCCTACTTCGGGACCGACCAGAGCCAGGTGCAACGCTACCTCGCCGCCCGATCGGTGGGCGAAGCGCGCACCTCGCTCCTCATCAGCGCCTACTGGAAGATCCCGCTCCAGGCGCTGGTCCTCCTGGTCGGTGTGCTGGTCTTCGTCTTCTACCTGTTCCAGGCGCCGCCGCTCTTCTGGAACCCGGCGCACGAGGACAAAGTGCGCACGGCCGGCCCGCAGGCCTACGAGCAGCTGCAAGGGCGCTACGCCGAGGCCATCTCGGCGCGCACCTCAGCGGCAAGGGCCCTGGCCGCGAGCCCAGCCGGGGCGCCGGCAACGGTCGCTGCGCACGATGCCTTCATGCAGAGCGACTCCGCGGTCGTGCGCCTGCGCACCGAGGCGCTCGGGCTCGCCGAACAGGCGACGGGCGCCCCGTCGCGCGACGTGAACTACATCATCCCGCGCTTCGTCCTCTCCGAACTCCCCATCGGCCTCGCCGGCCTCTTCATCGCCGCGATCATCGCCGCCGCCATGGGGGCGATCGCCGCTGAACTCAATTCGCTCTCCACGGCCACGGTCATCGACTTCTACCGGCGCTGGGTAAAGCCCGAAGCGACCGACGCGCACTACCTGTCGGTCTCCAAGGCCGCGACCGGCGTCTGGGGGATCTTCGCCTGCATCGTGGCCACCTACGCCGCCACGTTAGGCTCGCTGATCGAGGTGGTGAATCGCTTCGGCTCCTTCTTCTACGGCTCGATCCTCGGCGTCTTCATCCTCGCGATGATCAAGCGCTCGAACGCGACCGGCGCCTTCGTCGGACTGCTGGCAGGAATGGCGAGCGTCGCGGCCGTCTCCTTCGGGCTGCCATC
>ERZ795044.363-NODE-363-length-42139-cov-12.437435_pt1 | contig 42139 bp, 40 predicted proteins | sample MGYA00375128_ERZ795044 | MGnify/ENA primary metagenome ERZ795044 (study PRJEB30173, sample SAMN05720213) | anaerobic digester metagenome | isolation source: active sludge of municipal wastewater-treating anaerobic digesters | place: USA | collected 2014-12-22 ...
CAACAGTTGGTGGCACAGGGATTCTTGAGTGCATCGCGGCTTGACGATGCGCGTCGGGCCGTTGACGTCGCGAAGGCGCAGCAGACCAGTGCCAAAGCGCAGACGCAGGCCAACGACGAGGCTGGTACGGACATGGCGCAGGCGCAGGCCCAATTGGCCCTTGCCCGCGCCGCCACGGTGGCTGCAAGGGCACGGCTGGCCCAATCCGCTTTACTGGCACCTGCCGATGCCCGCGTGTTGTCACGCGATGTCGAGCCTGGCCAGATTGTTCAGCCCGGCAAGGCATTGATGAGTCTGGCATTGACCGGGCCGACACAGCTGAGTGCGCAGGTGGATGAGCGCTTTCTGGATCAACTGCAGCCGGGCCAGAGTGCCGCTGTCGTCGCGGATGCCTTTGTCGGCCAGCGCTTTTCCGCACGGGTCATGACGATTGCGCCGGCGGTGGATGCGCAACGGGGCGCAATTGAAGTGAAATTTGCCCTTGAGCATCAAGCGCCGGCTTATCTGCGGGAGGATATGACCCTGTCAGTCGAAGTGGAGACTGCCCGGCGCGACCGGGCTTTGGTGTTGCCCCTGAGTTCGGTGCGATCCCAGGTTTCAGATTCGTCCGTGACGGTTTGGGTGGCGCAGGATGGACGTGCGCAGGAGCGCGCCGTGAAGCTGGGCCTGCGAACGCTGGATGCCGCGGAAGCTCTCGAAGGACTGACTGAAGGCGAAGTGGTTTTGCTAGGGGGCAATGTCAAGGCGGGCGCGAGGGTTCGCCCGCAACCGGTGGTCTGGCAACCGGGCAAGTCCGCCGCTTCCGGTGCCAGCAAGCAGGACGCCGGATCAGCCCTGACCAACGCCATGGGGCGCTGACGGCTGGCAACCATGTCGCCCTGGCTCGGCTTTGAAATCCGCGTGGCGCTGCGTTTTTTGCGCGAAGGGCGCATGCAGACCCTGCTGATCATTGTGGGCGTCGCGGCGGGTGTGGCCGTCATCGCCTACATCTCTGCGCTAATCAACGGACTGCAAAGCAGCACGCTTACCAAAACGCTGGGGGCGCAGGCCCACATCACGATGCGCTCGCCAGATGACCTGGTTACGCCTGCCGCGTTGCCGGAACCAGGCAGCACCCTGTTGACGCAGACGCAGCCCCGTGCGCAGCGCTTGCGCTCGGTTGCCAACTGGCAGGCGCTGGTGCCACTGCTGGAAAGCATGCCTGCCATTGCCGGGGTTTCTCCGGCTGTATCGGGCGCAGGACTGGCCCTGCGGGGTGAGGCTACTCAAGCGATCGCACTGACCGGTGTTGAACTGGACCGTTACGACCGCGTCGTCGGCTTGCGCAGCAAGGTGATCAGTGGTGTCGCGCGCCTGTTGCCTGGTGAAGCCATTGTTGGCCGGGAACTGGCGGCCGATCTCGGCGTGCGTGCGGGTGACCGTCTGTCTATTCAGACAGGCACCGTCAGTGACTCCGTGCGCGTGACGGCGCTGGTGGATCTGGGTGTGCGGGAGCTGAACCGGCGCACGGTCATTGTGCCGCTGCGCTCAGCGCAGAACCTGCTGGGGCTGCCTGGAGGCGTCACCAGTCTGGACCTTACTGTCAGGGATGTCTGGTCGGCCCAGACACTGGCGCAGGATTTGCGTCGCCAGTTTCCCTACAAGATCGAGAGCTGGCAGGAGAGTAACGCACAGCTTGTTTCCGCCCTGAACGCCCAGTCGGTGAGTACCGCCTTGATACGCGGTGTGGTGCTGATCGTCGTGGTGCTGGGTATTGCCAGCGTCCTGGTTGTGTCAGTTGTGCAGAAACATCGGGAGATCGGGATATTGAGAGCCATGGGAACCACGCGCGGACAGATTCTGCGGATTTTCCTGGTGCAGGGGGCCGTGGTGGGTGCCTTGGGGTCCTTGCTGGGCGTGTTGCTGGCTATTGCCCTCATCTGGCTGTTCACGACTTTTGTGCGTGGCTCCGACGGATTGCCGCTCTTTGCTATCGGCCTGCCTTTGTCCACGGCTGTGCAGGTGGCGTTGATAGCGACCGTATGCGGTGTACTGGCCGCTATCGCGCCGGCACGCCGGGCCGCCGCGATGGACCCGGCGCAGGCTATCCGGATCTGATGCCATGAATCCGGCCAAGGCTTCGCACGCGCTGATCGAATTGCGCGACGTTCGCAAAACCTATAACCCGGGTTTGCCGAGCGAAGCTGAAGTGCTGCATGGCCTGTCGCTGCGGGTGGATCGCGGTGAGTTCGTGGCGTTGATCGGGCCATCCGGCTCCGGCAAAAGCACCCTGCTCAATATCGTGGGTTTGCTCGAGCGCATGACCTCTGGCAGTTACCGCTTGCAGGACGAGGAGATGCAGGGGCTCGGCGATACGGAACTGACCATGCGCCGGCGAACCCGACTGGGTTTTGTATTTCAGTTTCACCACCTCCTGCCCGCCTTTACGGCGCTGGAAAACGTGACGATGCCCGCGCTGATGAGTGAGGGCCGTGTCAGCGCCAGGCGGCTGGCGCACGCGCGCGAACTGCTGGCTGCCGTGGGTCTGGCTGATGCCATGAACAAGCGGCCGTCCGAGCTGTCAGGCGGCATGCAGCAGCGTGTGGCGATCGCCCGGGCACTGGTTCATGAGCCCCCGCTCGTGCTGGCTGACGAACCCACGGGCAATCTTGACACAGCGTCGTCGGACGAGGTGTTCGTGCAGATGCGCCGCATGCATGCCGAACTGGGTATCTCGTTTGTGGTGGTCACGCATGACCCGCGCCTGGCAGCGCGCTGCGACCGTCTCGTGGAACTGATCGATGGGCGCATCGCGCGGGATGAACCGACCTGACCTTTGTTTCAGGCCTTGATTTCCATCAAGTTTTGTTGACGCGAAAAGCGCATACTGGTTACGCTGAACTGCAGCCTCAAAGAAAACAATGGACTTCAAGGACTACTACAAAACCCTGGGCATCGAGCGCACCGCGTCGGAGGAGGACGTGCGCAAGGCCTACCGCAAGCTGGCCCGCAAATACCACCCGGACGTCAGCAAGGAGCCGGATGCACAGGCGCGCATGCGCGACATCAACGAAGCCAATGACGTGCTGCGCGACAAGGAGAAGCGTGCTGCCTATGACGCGCTGGCCGATCGGGTTGCTCAGGGCTATGGGGCGGGCAGTGACGGCCATGGCAATTACCAGCCGCCGCCAGGATGGGATCAGGGTTTTGAGTTTCATCGCGGCCCCGGGGCAGGCCCGGCAGATCATGCTGAATTCAGTGAGTTCTTTTCGTCTGTATTTGGCAAGGGTGAGCATCGTGGCGCGCAGAGCCGCCAGTACCGCGCACGCGGGGAGGATCACCACGCCGCCATCGAGATATCTGTTGAAGATGCCATCAAGGGCGCCGAGCGGGAAATCGTGCTGCGTGCACTGGAGGTGGACACCAAGGGACAACCCGCGTATGTCAACCGCACGCTCAGTGTCAAGATTCCCGCGGGCGTCCGTCCGGGTCAGTTCATCCGGCTGGCGGGCCAAGGCATGCCGGGGCACGGCGGCGAGGCGCCGGGGGACTTGTACCTTGAAGTTCGCATTGCGCAGCACAAGCTCTATCGTGTGGAAGGGCGTGACCTGTACATGACGCTGCCAGTCACGCCAACCGAGGCGGCGCTGGGTGCGCAGGTGCAAGTACCAACACCAGGCGGCGGCGTGGTGGAAGTCACGGTACCGCCCAATGCGCGAAACGGCCTCAAATTGCGGCTCAAGGAGCGTGGCCTGCCAGGCAAACCCGCGGGTCACCTTTACCTGTTGCTGGAAATAGCACTGCCGCCGGCAGACAGTGAGGCCGCACGTCAGGCGTATGAACAACTGGCCAAGGCTGCGCCGTTCAATCCGCGCCGCCATCTTGGCACTTCGGGAGGATGAGCGTGTCCAGTCATACCGTTATTACTGTTACGGCAACAGTCGTGGGCGATGTGTATCCACTCGCCGCCGGTGAGCTGGCCCATGCGTGTGGAGCAGAGATCGACTGGGTCGTCCAGCTCGTGGAACTTGGCATCGTCGGCGTGCCCGAACCCGGCGCCTCGCCCGATGACTGGCGGTTTCAAAGCGCGGATCTGCAAAGCGCTTTGGAGGCGCGTCGTCTGGAGCGTGACTTTGGCGTCGGGCTGGACGCGGCAGCGCTGATACTCGCTTTGCAAAACGAGGTACGCCGCCTCAAGGCTGTCCTTCAGGCTGAAGGTGTGCGCCGGTCCTGATGCCTCAAACTGGCGGATTGTGTCCGGCAGACGTTGTGGACGATCAATAACTGCGCGGCGTAGTAAGAGGCCAGAATCCACAGGGGTGCCAGCGGAACAGGCTGCAGGAACTTGTTAATGGCGATCAGCGAGTCGCTCAGCATGAACACACCGGCGCCCACGGCCGTCCAGCGCGAGGCGTCATGGCTCAGCACCGCAGCCCGCCCAATCGCCTGCGCCGTCATCAGTGAAATCGCCGCCACGTAGGCTGCCACCGCCAGCTTCAGCACCGGGTCATGCAGGCTGGGCCACAACAAGGCATACATCGCCGCGCCGAAGGCTACAACGATGAGCAGCGCCCTCGGGCTGGGAATCCAGGCCAGGCCCTGCCGAAACAAGGCGATATAAAACAGATGCGCCACCAGAAACGATGCGAGCCCGGGTATGAAGTAGTTGCCGGGCAGCATCAGGAATACGTCACCCAGCAGGGAGCATGTCAATGCAGCGGTCAGAAAAGCATGGAAATAAGTGCCAAATCGGCCTCCAGAACTCGTGGAATATGCGTAGTTAGCTACTAAAATAATAGCAATTGTCATGGTCAAGGGTTTGAAGACATAGTGCAGATCCAGCAAGCCCAGCGCGCTGGTAACTGTGGCCATTGCGGCGCAGTCGATCATCAGCGCCTCAAGCACGGTGATGCGGCCTTGCAATAGCGCGCCCACGACCCAGTAGCCCGTCACGAGCGCCAGAGTCCACACGGCACTGCTGCGCAGTGGCATGACATCGGCAAACCACAGGACTGCGGAAACGCCTGACAACAGCAGCGTGAACTGCGCAGCCGCGAACAGGCTTGCCCCACGGCTGACAACCGGGTCATAGACCTGCACGCGGGACAGTTCGAATGCGGGTTTGGGAAACTTCAGCGCCACATCGTTCGCGCGCCAGCCCGGTGGCCTGAACCAAACCCGCACTTTGTCCGCCCAGCTCTGTGCGCGCCAGCTGTCCTGCATCAAACCCCAGTAGACCTCGGCGTTGGCCCACAACGGGTCCCAGCTGTTGAGCGTGCCACGAGTGCCATAGACGCAGGGCTCATCTTCTTCGCGAAAGGTACCAAACAGCCGATCCCACAGGATCAGGATGCCGCCATAGTTTTTATCCAGATAACCATCGTTGACCGCGTGATGCACGCGATGATTGGAGGGCGAGCAAAACACCCGGTCGAACCAGCCCAGTTTGTTCACCTGCTCCGTGTGCACCCAGAACTGATACAACAGGTCGACCAGCCCCACGATGGCGAAGATCAGGGGTGGCACGCCGGCTATTGCCATTGGCAAGTAAAAGACCCAGGCCAGCAGGACGCCGCTACCGGTTTGCCGCAGCGCGGTGGACAGGTTGTAGCACTGGCTCTGGTGATGCACCACGTGCGCCGCCCACAAGATGGCGCTGCGATGCCCGCCGCGGTGCAGCCAGTAGTAGCAGAAGTCGTAAAACACCAGCGCGAGCAACGCGCCATACCAGGTGCTCCAGAACGCCGTGTCAGGGTATAACGCCACAGCCGAATAGACCGCGGTGTAGATGCCCAGAGTCAGCAGTTTGGTGAACAGGCCACCCAGTTGACTCAGCACGCCCAGGCTGATGCTGTTGATGGCGTCGTTGAGGCGATACGTGTTGCGCCCGTGGGCATAGCCCCAGGCAAATTCCACCGCGATCAGCAACAAAAAAACAGGAGTTGCCAGAACGATGATCTGGCTGGGACTCATGCCGTCGTTTCGTCCATGGTTTCGTCATCCAGATGGGATGTGTCGGCCCAGCCCACCAGCGTGAAGCCGTCGGGTGTCCACAAGAGCCGGTTGATGGCTGCATTGCCCAATGCCCAGGTTCGGGGAGCCTGCAGGTCCAGCCCGGTCGCTGCACGGTACAGGATGTCCATCACGCCGCCATGGGCCACCATCACAATCTGCTCGCCCATGTGCCGCGCTGTCAGGGCGTGGGCTGCGTCCAGCACACGCTGGCGAAATTGCAGCAGCGACTCGCCTTCGGGCGGAGACCACTCCGGCTCACGTTTGCGCCAGCGAAGCGTTTCCTGCGGCCAGGTGGTTTCGATTTCGGCATAGGTCTTGCCCTGAAACGTGCCAAAGCCTCGTTCCCGCAGGCCTTCATGGGTCTGCAACTGCAGGCCGGTGGCGTCGGCGATCGATATCGCCGTGTCCCAGGCGCGCAACAGGTCGCTGCTGTAGATCGCGGCATTCGGCTCACGGGCAGCCAGCGCGCGGGCGACGCGCTGGGCCTGCCAGCGGCCGGTCTCATTGAGCGGGATATCGAGTTGCCCCTGGATGCGTGTTTCAACGTTCCAGGCGGTTTCTCCGTGGCGTACGGCGATGATTTGGGTGGCTTGCATCAGCCGGATTTTACGGATTGCGTGGTGCCTCGATATTGATGCGCCGCGCGCCTTGTGGCGGGTTCGGGAAATCACGCAGTGCGGCTTCCAGCATGGCGGGCAACACGGCATCACTCTGCGCCGCCGGTCCGTCATGCACGGCCCGGGTTTCGTAGACGACTTTTGCGCTGGCCAGATTGCGCAGGATCAGGCTCACTTCGCGCACGTACCAAGGCGGATCTGGAAACGGATACATCGGAAACCACAGGCCAACACCACTGCCATGATTACTAAGTTGAACACTGCCCGACCACATGCCCTGACGCCATGGGTCATTCCAGGGTGACCTGTTTTCGCGAATAAGTCCTTCGCCGACCTGCACACTGTATTGGGCAGCGGCGTCATCACGTCGCAAACCCACTTTGCCAAGGGCATTTTCGGTAAAACTTTCCAGCAAAGTCTGCCGGCTGTTACCCAGTTGGGATGGCAGGCGCTCAAACCGGTACGTCGCGCCGGCTGGAATGGCAGGCTGGGTAGCGTAGGACCGCACTTCTGAATCCACCATCATGACCGTGGAACAGGCACTCAACAGGCTGGCGGCTGCAACCAGTGCCGCCGCTGCAAAAATAGACGAGATGGAACGTTTCATGACTCCCCTCCTGTGCTGAAAACCGACCCCCTCAACCCCTTATGACCTGCAGTCCCGGCAGGGCACGGGCCGTGACTGTGGGAAACTCGTCTGCATCAAATGCCTTGTCGCCATCGTCACTGGCCACGCCGGTCACCTTCAGACCCTTGAAATCGTAGCGGGTTCCATCCATCAGGTGGGACGGCACCACGTTTTGCAGCGCGCTGAACATGCTCTCGATGCGTCCGGGATGTTTTTTCTCCCACTCCCGCAACATCTGGCCCACCTGTTTGCGCTGCAGATTCTCCTGACTGCCACACAGTGTGCAGGGGATGATGGGGAATTCGCGGTGCGTGGCCCAGCGGGTCAGGTCTTTCTCGGCCACGTTGGCCATGGGGCGAATGACGATGTGTTTGCCATCGTCGTTGACCAGCTTGGGGGGCATGCCCTTGAGTTTGCCGCCAAAAAACATGTTCAGAAAGAAGGTTTGCAGCATGTCATCACGGTGGTGGCCCAGCGCAATCTTGGTAGCGCCCAGTTCATCGGCCACCCGGTACAGAATGCCCCGGCGCAGACGGCTGCACAGGCTGCACATCGTCTTGCCTTCGGGAATGACGCGCTTGACGATGGAATAGGTATCCTGGTTTTCAATGTGAAACGGCACGCCCAGCTGCTTCAGATAGGCGGGCAGGATGTGGTCGGGAAAGCCGGGCTGCTTCTGGTCCAGATTGACGGCAATCAGTTCAAACCGCACCGGGGCTCGGGCCTGCATCTTCAGCAGGATGTCGAGCATGCCGTAGCTGTCTTTGCCGCCGGATACACACACCATCACGCGGTCGCCTTCTTCAATCATGTTGAAGTCCACGATGGCCTGGCCCACCTGGCGGCACAGGCGCTTTTCCAGCTTGTGCGTCTCGCGCTCGATCTTGAAGTCGGTTCTGGCGTCCGCTGGTAACGGCACGATTTCAGGCTCAATCCACACGGCGCTCATATCCATTGCCCCGTTTCAACACGAATGGCCACTTCGCAGTCGTCAAAAATCTCCAGCTTGGCAATCTTGACCCGCACGCCCAGTACGCCCGGCAACTGCATGAGCCGGTTGGCCAGCTTGCCAATCAGGCTTTCCAGCAGGTTCATGTGCTCCGCAGTGCATTCCTCGATGATGATTTTTCTTACCTTGCGGTAGTCCAATACATGAAGGATCTCGTCGTTGAGGGGCAGCAACGGCTGGGTTCCCAGGTTCAGTTCCGCATCCACCTGAATAGGCTGGGGCGCTGTCTTTTCAAATTCCAGAATGCCCAGGCTGGCGTCAAAGCGCAAGCCTGTCAGCGTCAGTGTCTGGTTGCCGTCGAGTTTGTTCATGGGGGTATGAGCGGCCAGCCGCTGGTTACATCAGCGAAAAATCGCGTTCGAATTTCATCAGGTGCTGGCCGCCATCCACCAGCAGTGTGGTGCCGGTGATGGACTGGTTGTCCAGCGCGAATTTGACGGTTGCTGCAACATCGGCCGGGGTGGATGAGCGCCCCAGCGGGGAGAGTTTGTGTCGCGCCTTGAACTGTTCCTCAGTAAGCATCGGGCTGGTCAAGGTCAGACCCGGCGCTACACCCACCACGCGAATCTGCGGCGACAGCGCCATGGCCAGCATGGTGGTGGCGGCTTCCAGCGCGGCTTTGGACAAGGTGTAGCTGAAAAAATCGGGGTTCTGGTTCCACAGTTTCTGGTCCAGCAGATTGACCACTGCACCTGTTGCCGGCTCGTCACCGTCGTTTGCTGGTCTGGCCTTTATATGGCTGTAGAGGGCCTGCGACAGCAAGATGGCGGCTCCAGCATTGCTGCGCATGTGTTTTTCCATGGCGGCGAAACCAAAGCTGGCCGCAGTGTCGTGCTCAAACGTGGAGGCGCTGTTGACGACGGCATCCACGTGCCCAAAATGGCTGATCACGCTGGGCAACAGGTTGCGCACCGCTGTTTCATTCGACAGATTGGCACGAAATGGGGCACTGGCTCCCGCCAGTCGTGCGCAGTCAGCTACTGTTTTGGTAGCATCTTCCAGCGAATCGCGGTAGTGCACGGCCACCTGCCAGCCGTCCCTGGCCAGCGCGAGCGCAATCTCGCGACCCAGGCGTTTGGCAGCGCCGGTCACCAGAACGGTGCGTTTGACGGGTTGTGTGGTGGAAGGGACGGGCATTCGGGGACAATTCGCTCTGCAATGACAACACCCCAGAGTTTAACGACCGCCCTTCACTCCCGCCTGACGCAAGCCATTCAGGCGCAGGGAGGCTGGATCGGGTTCGATACCTTCATGAGTCATGCCCTGTACACACCGGGACTGGGCTATTACGCCAACGAAGGCGCGATTTTTGGCACCATGCCCCAAGGGGTAAAGGGGCAGGGGAGTGATTTTGTCACGGCGCCCGAGATGACACCGTTTTTTGGAAGGGCTCTGGCGGCACAGGTGGCGCAAGCTTTTTCAGTTACCCAAACCCGCGACGTTTGGGAGTTCGGCGCAGGCTCTGGCGCGCTGGCGTTGCAGTTACTGGAGGCCCTGGATGAGCAGATTCGCAGCTACACCATCGTTGATTTATCCGGATCGCTGAAGGCACTGCAGCAGCAAACGCTCTCAGCCCACACCGGCAAAGTGCGCTGGGTGAGCGAGTTGCCGGCAACTTTCAGCGGCGTGGCGGTGGGCAATGAGGTGCTGGATGCCATGCCGGTCAAATTGCTGGCCCGCGTCAAGGGTATCTGGCACGAGCGTGGTATTTCTCTGGACTCGTCCCAATCTGAACCCGCTCTGGTTTGGCGGGATCAGGCAACTGGTCTGCGACCACCTGTGGAGATACCCGGTACCTACGACTACGTGACGGAAATTCATCCCCAGGCCGAAAGTTTTGTCCGAACGCTGGGCGAGCGACTGGCGCAGGGTGCCGTGTTCCTGATTGATTATGGTTTTCCGGAAGGGGAGTATTACCACCCCCAGCGCCATATGGGAACCGTGATGTGCCATCGAGCCCATCTGATGGACGCCAATCCGCTGGCCGACGTCGGGCTCAAGGACATCACGGCGCACGTGAATTTCACGGGTATTGCGCTGGCTGCGCAGGACATTCCCGACTTTGGTTTGTTGGGCTACACCACGCAGGCCCGTTTTCTGATGAATTGCGGCTTGCTGAGTCTGATGGAGGGTGCCCCGATGGCCGAGCGCGGCATGGCGCAAAAACTGATCATGGAGCACGAGATGGGTGAGCTGTTCAAGGTCATCGGGTTTTTTAAGGGCGAGCCGTGGGATGCGCTCGGTTTTTCGCAGGGTGATCGCACCCATACCCTGTAGAACCCGAGGCAAGGCACCATGTTTCGCTGGCTGATTGTGGTCTTTTTGGCCTTGTTGCTGATCAACGGGTTGACGCCTCTGCTTGGCCGGCTGGGATTCGGCAAGCTGCCAGGCGATTTCCGTTTCCGGTTGTTTGGACGTGAGTGGTTTCTGCCCATCACCACCACCGTATTGCTCAGCTTGGTGGCTGGCCTGGTGGCCAAACTGATTTAGATTTTGGCGTTAGCATCGGCGCTTCGCCAAATTGACGGAGAACCGCATGAACACCACAAGCCGCACCGAAACGATTGAACGCACCGAGCGACCCTGGGGTTGGTATGAGACCGTTTCCGAGGTATCGGGTAACAAGGTGAAGCGCATTCGGGTGCATCCTGGTCAAAAACTCAGCCTGCAAAAGCATCATCAACGGGCCGAGCATTGGGTGGTTGTGCAAGGTACGGCGCGCGTTACTGTCGGTGAACGGGAAGTCGATCTTTTGCCGGGTCAACACATCGATATTGCCATCGGCGAGGTGCACCGCCTGGCCAATCTCACCACCAACCCGGTGGAAATCATCGAGGTCCAGTTTGGCAGCTATCTGGGTGAGGACGACATCGTCCGTCTGCAGGACGACTACGGCCGCTCCTGAAGCCTCCGGGTGAAGCCAAGCCGGCTGGCCCAACCCTCCCAAAGCAGTCTGCTGACCTACTCATCCGGGTAAATACCGATAAACAAAACCGCTTTTGATTTGATAATTCGGAAAACAAAACCGCTTTTGTTAAATTTTCTGGGTTTGTATGTCAATTGCTGCACTTGCTGAGTCACTGGGAATATCGACCTCCACGGTTTCGCGGGCGCTGAACGGGTATTCCGATGTCAGTGCCAAGACACGGGCGCGAGTCGAGGCGGCGGCCAAGGCCATCGGGTACCAGCCACATCCAGTGGCGCATCGGCTGGCAACCGGGCGCACCGGGGCCATTGCCCTGGTGTCATCGGTAAGGGCGGGCAATTTTCTGGATGCGACTTTCGCTGCCCTGCTGTCGGGGGCTGCCGAAGCGCTCCGGGAGCAGGGGTACTTTGCGTTGTCTGTTGTTCTTCCCACGGGGGAAAACGAATTGGCCGAACTGTCGCGGTTTCTGGATGGGCGTCTGGTTGACGGCATTCTGCTGGCCCGCACCCGTACCAATGACCCGCGCGTCGCGCTGCTTCAGCAGCGCGGTGTGCCATTCGTGACCCACGGACGCACCCAGTTCAATGAGCCGCATGCCTGGGTTGACACCGACAACGAGCGCGCATTCCTGCTCGCAACCGAGCGGCTTATCGGCATGGGCCACCGCCGCATCGCGTTCATCAATGGTCACCCCAACATGACCTTTGCGGCGTTGCGTGAGCAGGGTTTTCGCCAAGCGATCCAGGTGCACGGCCTGGACTCGGCAGCGTGCCCGGTCCGCCACGGTGAAGTGACTGCTGCCAGCGGGGAGCAGATCGCTACTGAATTAATAGCTAACTACGCAATGAATACAAGGACTGAGGTGGGAAATGTTGGGGAAATTACTGCCATTTTGTGTGCTACCGACGCCATTGCTCTGGGCGCCATGGCGGCCATCCGGCGAGCCGGGTTGACCGTGGGGCGCGAGATTTCCGTGATTGGTTATGGCAACACCGAAGCGGGTCTGTATGCCGAACCACCTCTGACGACGATTGACCACGCGATTGTGGACAACGGACGCCATCTGGCCGACTTGCTCATGCGCGAGATAAACGGGGAGTCGATACAGAGCCTCACCCGTCTGGAGCCCGTGCATCTGATTGCCCGTCAATCTGACGGACCTTGTATCGAAACCTGAAATTTTCCCGCGCGCCCATAACCAAAACCTTTCAACAGGAGACAAACCGTGAAACTTAAAAAACTGACCCTCGTAACCAGCCTTTTCATTGCAAGCATGAGCCATGCACAGACCAATGTGGTGTCTACCCAGATGCGCCCGGTGGAGGAGGCTGAAAAAGTCCGAACAATCATTCTCAAAGGTGCTCCGGATGCCGTGAACTTCATTCCTGAAGACGGCAACACCTACTTCACTCGCATGAAGGCGGAACTGGGCGCTGCGCAAGGCAAGGTGCACGCGACCATTGCTCTGGACGGAGAGTTGTCCCCGGTGAACCAGATCGGCGGTCTGAGTGATCTGGATGATTTGGCCAAAAAGCTGTCTTCCAGCCGTGAGTTTTCGAGTTCGGCCATGGACCTCGGCAAGATGGGCGGCGCCAACCAGCGCTTTATTCCGTTGATGACTAACACCTTCCAGATGGTTGCCAACAAAAAAGCGCTGCAATATTTGCCTGCCGGCGCCAATATCAATGCGCTGACATATGTGCAACTGCGTGATTGGGCCAAGGCGATGAAAGATGCAACGGGTGAAGGCAAGCTTGGTTTCCCGGCGGGTCCCAAAGGTCTGATGCACCGCTATTTCCAGGCCTCGTTCTACCCCAGCCATACCGGGGGAATTGTTCGCACGTTCAAAAGCGCCGATGCTGAAAAGGCGTGGGCTGACTTCCGCGAGATGTGGGCGTATGTGAATCCGCGCTCCACCGGCTACGGTTTCATGGAAGAACCACTGAAAACCGGTGAAGTCTGGGTGGCGTTTGATCACACCGCCCGCTTGCTGCCAGCCTTGAATGATAAACCTGCCGACTTCGTCGCTTTTCCTGCGCCTTCGGGCATCAAGGGCCGTGGCTTTATGCCGGTCATCGTGGGCATGGCGATTCCCAAGAATACCGCCGATAAAGCTGCAGCCGAGCGTGTGATTGACCACATGACCAAGCCTGCGACGCAGGCGCTGATTCTGAAAGAAATTGGTTTCTTCCCGGTTGTGAAATCCGATCTCAGCCAACTCTCGCCCGGCGTTCAAATGGCCTCGCAGGGCATGGGTGCAGTCTTTTCCGCCAAAGACGGGCGCGCATCTCTGCTGCCCGTGCAACTGGGTGCCAAAGGCGGCGAGTTCAACAAGCTGTATGTGGACACCTTCACCCGCATCGTTCTGCGTAACGAAGACATCAAACTGGTGCTCGCAGAGCAGGGCAAATTGATGGATGCCTTGATCAAGGAAGCTGGTGCACCCTGCTGGGCTCCCGATGCCGGGAGCGGCACTGCCCCTTGCCCCGTTCAGTAGACTGACCGCGGGATTTAGCCTGGCCTGGCCATGAACGCCCAACGCGCGCCCTACGTGCTGATCGCGCCCAGCGTGATTTTTCTGCTGGTTTTGTTCATCTGGCCACTGGCGGAGACTGCGCTGATGGCGTTCAGAACTGCTGACGGCACCTGGACCAGCCAGTATGTCTCCAAGATGCTGGGTGACCTCAACTTTGGCATTGCCCTTAAGAACACCCTGATCCTGGTTGCTATCGTGGTGCCACTGCAAATGGTGGTGGCATTGGGCATGGCCATGATGTTGCAGAACATGGACCGTGGCCGCATGGCCTTCCTGTATATCTGGACCATTCCGCTAGGAGTGAGCGATCTGGCGGCTGGCCTGGCCTGGCTGGCGATCTTCAATGACCGGGGCTACTTCAACACCGTGTTGTCTGGCATGGGGTTCATCAGCGGCCCGACGTCATGGTTGAGTTACCAGAACCCTGCCGCCCTGTTTGTCTGCGTCATCATTGCCGAAATCTGGCGTGCCACCGCGATTGTTCTGGTCATTCTGGTCGCGGGCGTGCAACTGATTCCCAAAGAGTACAACGAGGCTGCTGAAGTGTTTGGTGCCAGCCCGTGGAAACGATTCATGAAAATCACGCTGCCGCTGCTGAAACCCAGTTTGCAGAGCGCCTTGATACTGCGTACGGTGCTGGCTTTCGAGGTGTTTGCTGTGGTCTACGCCCTGGCGGGGCGGGACCTGCCCGTACTGGTGGGCGAGGCCTACAACTGGCAGGGCGCTTATCAGAATACGAATGTGGCTTCTGCCTACGCGCTGTTCATTCTGGTGGTTTCCATTGCGTCCACGCTGGTGTACTTGAAGGTGCTGAAGGTCAAGCGGGAGACACTGTCTTGAAACAAAGTCAAAAATTCCTGTACACCATGACAGTTGTGCTCGCCATTTGCTGGCTGGTGCCCATCTATTTGATTGGCATCAGTGCGCTAAGCCCAAAAGACGCAGCCACAGCTTGGCCTAAAAGTCTATTGCCCCTGCATATTTCGTTTGAAACCCTGAGCTTCTTTGTCCACTACACAGGGGTATGGAAGGCGGTTCTTAACAGCGTGATCGTTGCATTGTTGACCATGTTGTTTGCTATCGTGTTGGGCGCACCCGCAGGCTACGCCCTCGCGCGATACGACTTCAAGGGGCAAAACATCTATCGTGTGCTGATTGTGATGACGCGGGCGTTTCCGCTCGCGATTCTGGCGTTGCCTCTGGTTACACGTTTCATCAGCGTCGGCCTGTACGACACTCAGTTGGGCGTGGCACTGGTACACACCGCGCTGGCATTGCCATTTTCCATTCTGGTTTCATCCTCTCTTTTTATGGGGATTCCGCGAGAACTGGAAGAAGCCGCGTGGACGCTGGGATGCAACAAGGTTCAGGCGTTCATGAAAATCGTGATGCCACTGGCCTTACCCGGCATGGCTGCCACCATGATTTTCAGCTTTGTAATTTCATGGAATGAAGTGTTCTCCGCCAGTGTGCTCACGCTGAATAACAGAACACTTACCGCCTTTTTGTTTGCCAGTCTGGAGGAAAGTCCCCTGCATTTTCGTTATGCCGGTGGCTTTTTCCTGATTCTTCCCTCACTCATCTTCATCTTTGTGGTGCGCAAATACCTGTTCAGCATGTGGGGCATTTCAAACCGCTAGGGAGCAATTCATGTCGGCCATTTCCATCAAGGGAGTTCGCAAGGACTTCAAGGGTCATCAAGCCCTTAAATCCATCGACCTGGAGGTCAAGGACCAGGAGTTTTGCGTGCTGCTTGGCCCCTCGGGCTGTGGCAAGACCACGCTCATGCGCATCGTTGCGGGTCTGGAAACAGAAACATCTGGCGATGTGCTGATTGGCGGTAAGCGCATGAACGGACTGCCCCCGCGCGAACGCAATATCGCGATGGTGTTTCAGAACTATGCCGTGTTTCCCCATATGACCATCGATGAAAACATCGGCTTTGGGTTGCGCATGAAAAAGGTGCCCGAAGACAAGGTGCGAAAGCAAGTGCGGCGTGCAGCGGAGTTGATGCACATCGAACACTTGATGGACCGCTATGCTGGACAGCTCTCAGGCGGGCAGCGTCAACGCGTTGCCGTCGCGCGCGCTCTTGCGGTTGAGCCGGACGTGCTGTTAATGGACGAGCCATTGAGCAATCTCGATGCCTTGTTGCGGCTGGAGATGCGCAGCGAACTTAAAGGTTTGCTGCGAGACATCAAGACCACTACCATTTACGTGACGCACGACCAGACTGAGGCCATGAGTCTGGGCGACCGCATTGCGGTTATGCACGGAGGTGAAATCGTGCAATACGACGCTCCCCCAGTGGTTTACGTGCGCCCCGCGACAACATTTGTAGGCGGTTTCATCGGTAACCCGCCAATGAACTTCATCACTTCTGTGTCAACACATGCCGCCCTAGGGTTGACGGCGCCAGCCAAAGCGGTATCCCTTGGAATACGCCCTGAGGACCTGGATCTCGTTGAAGGTGGTGGGTTGGCGATTAAGGCAAAGGTGGTCGAAATGCTGGGTGCATCTCAGCAAGTTAACAGTCGAGTTGAAGGCGAGCTGATACGACTGAGCACGAACGCCACACCGACAATCGCTCCCGATCAAACCGTACAAGTGATAGCCAAACCAGGCAAGTCCCGCTGGTACGATGCCGCCGGCCATTTGATGGCCTGAAGGTTGGTTTTTTGAAGCTGTGGTTTCTGCAGCAATCTATTCACATTCTTAGTTTCTGAGACTGCGCATGTCACTTCAAGAACAGGCTCGTGCCATCCTCATGGCCAACGACCGTGGCGGCTACACCCTGCCGACTGCTGGTCTTTATCCCTTTCAGTGGAACTGGGACGCCAGCGTGACCGCGTTGGGCTGGATGACATTTGACCCCCAGCGGGCGTGGGAAGAGTTGCGATGGTTGTTCAAGGGGCAATGGCAAGGCGGGTTAAATGACGGATTTGTTGCCCAGATCAACTTCCACGCTGAAAGCGACAGCTATTTTCCGGGTCCTGACGAATGGGGCACTGATGGGGCGCCGGGCACTGAGGGCTTGAGCACGCGAACGAGCAGCATTAGCCAACCTCCGTTGCATGCTACGATGGTTCGCTGGATGTGGGCGCGTGCCTGCGAGATATCTGTCAACCCAGAAATCAAGGCCTTCGCAGCAGAAGAGATTCGTCAGCTGCTGCCGAAGCTGGTGGCGCATCATCGTTGGTGGTATCGCGCCCGTGATCCGAACAATACCGGCCTTGTTGTGAACATCCATCCGTGGGAAACGGGCATGGACAACTCGCCAGCCTGGGATGTTCCCCTGGCCCGCGTCCCCGAAACCACGAGACCCTATACCCGACGGGATCTGGGGCATGTTGACGCATCAATGCGCCCCCCGAAGAGTTTCTATGACCGGGTCGTGTACCTGATGGACTTCAACCGCGCGCAGGGTTTTGATCCTCAAAAAATTCTCGCTACTTGCCCCTATCAGGTCAACGACATCGGGATCATCAGCATCCTGCAGCGTGGCTCTATTGACCTGATTGCGCTTTGCGAAGAATTTGGACTGAAGCTTGAGGCGAGCGAAATGGCCGAACATGTACACCTCACGCACAATAGCGTGCAGGCCTTGTGGTCCTCGAAGTGGCAGCAATTCGTATCCAGAGACGTGATCACTAGAGAGTTGCTGGAAGTCCCTACATCGGCTGGTCTGCTCGGAGCCTATGCAGGTTTTGGCGAAAATCTGGCACCCACGGTGAAACAGTGGCTGCGCGAAACACCTTTTGGATTGCCATCCACTCGCAGTAGCTTTGACGGGTTCGAGCCACTGCGTTACTGGCGTGGACCCGTATGGCAACATATCAACATGCTGATATCGGTCGGGCTGCAAGATCAAGGGCACAATACTGAGGCGCTGGAAATTCGGAGTCGTTCCGAACAGTTGTTTTCGGCCTCAGGGTTCCATGAGTACTACGATCCTTTGTCAGGTCAGGGGCTTGGCGGGAAAAGCTTTTCATGGACTGCGGCCACTTACTTGCATTGGATCGCGGATTGAAGAATGACGAGGACAAAGGCTTTGATGCCTTCTCAGGTTTGGTTGGACTTAGAGCCTGCGTCGACATTGGCGGCACCAAAGTGGCTGTCAGCGTGGCTGATGCACAAGGCATTCGAGGCCGCGTAACCGAGCCCACCGCCAAAGAAGGCAACAACGATGCTCTGGGTTACCAGATCATCCGGCTGATTGGTGAAAGCTGCGTCAGCGTGGGCTTGTCGGCCGCGGACGTGTCGGCGGTCGGGGTGTCCTCCTGCGGGCCGTTTGTCATTCATGACGGCTGCATCGAACTGACTGCACCCAATATCTGTGGCGGCATGGCGGGCAAGGCGCGTGGCCTTCCCAATGACTGGCCCAGCGCCGTTCTCGAAGCGCTACTGCGCGCCCGGTTTGGCCAGGTTCGGGTGGCGAATGACGGTATTGGCGCGCTGGAAGCCGAACGCCGATGGGGTGCGCTGCAAGTCAATGGCAAGCCTCTGGATCATTGTGCCTACGTCACCTGGAGTACCGGCATTGGCATGGGACTGTGCGTGGACGGCCGGGTATTGCATGGCAAAAATGGCAACGCTGGGCATGCGGGCCACATGTTTGTCAGCGACAACGATGACGCCCTGTGTGGCTGCGGCAATGTTGGCGATGTCGAGGGGCTAATTGCCGGCAATGCCATTCCCAGACGTTTTGCGTCTGCTGGTTATGCTGATGCCGCTACTCTTTTTATAGCTGCTTATGCAGGTGATACAAGGGCTAATGCCATTATTGATGATCTGTGTCGGGTGATGGGGCGCACCTTGTACAACCTCGTGGTCACACTGGACTTGCAGCGCATCAGCATGGGCGGCAGCGTGTTCTGGCACCACCGGGACTTTCTGTTGCCCAAATTGCGCTTGCATATCAAAGGCAAGCTGGGTGCTCTGACGGACTCGTTTGAACTGGTTCCGGCCGGTTTGGGTGACCGGGTTGGCGACTATGCCGCACTCGCGCTTGTTTTGAGTTAAATCAAATAAAAAGAACCCAATCGGAGCAAACTGATTCCAGTGACTTGGAAAAATTGATGAATTCAGACTGACATGGTGTTGGTTTGAGTCCGGTCACGCTCTTGGCCATGTCGGTCAGCGGAGTCAACCCTTTTTGGAGACATCATGTTGAAACTTTCGAAACTCGCCACGGCTGTGGCTTTGGTGGTGGCAGGGTCTGCGGCTTTGGCCGGTGAGGTGGAGGTATTGCACTGGTGGACCTCTGGCGGTGAAGCCAAATCGGTCGGCGAACTGAAGAAAATCATGCAGAGCAAGGGCCACACGTGGAAAGACTTTGCCGTGGCTGGTGGAGGTGGTGACAACGCCATGACCGTGCTCAAGAGCCGCGTCGTGTCCGGGAATCCTCCGGCAGCAGCTCAAATCAAGGGCCCGGCGTTGCAGGAGTGGGCTGCCGAAGGCGTGCTGGCCAATCTGGATGCGACCGCCAAGGCTGAGAAGTGGGATGAATTGCTGCCCAAGGGGGTTGCAGACGTCATGAAATACAAAGGCAATTACATTGCTGCGCCGGTCAATGTGCACCGTGTGAACTGGATGTGGGCCAACAAGGCAGTACTGGACAAAGCCGGCATCAAGAGCGCCCCCAAGACTTGGCCCGAGTTCTTTGCAGCGGCTGACAAGGTCAAGAAAGCTGGTTTGATTCCGGTGGCCCACGGTGGGCAAAACTGGCAGGACTTCACCACGTTCGAATCGGTGGTGCTGGGTGTGGGGGGAGCCAAGTTCTACAACGACGCACTGATGAAGCTTGACCAGAAAGCCCTGACCAGCGCGACCATGACCAAGTCGCTGGAGACCTTCCGCAAGATCAAAAGCTACACCGACGCCGCGGCGCCTGGCCGCGACTGGAATCTGGCCACAGCCATGGTGATTCAGGAAAAAGCGGCCTTCCAGTTCATGGGTGACTGGGCCAAGGGAGAATTTGCAGCTGCCGGCAAGGTTCCCGGAAAGGACTACATCTGCGCTGCAGCTCCTGGTACCGACAAGGCCTACACTTTCAACGTGGACTCCTTTGCGATGTTCAAGCTGAAGGACCCAGGTTCGCAAAAAGCTCAGGCTGATCTGGCCGCTGCCATCATGGGTACCGAGTTTCAGGAAATATTCAACCTGAACAAGGGCTCCATCCCGGTGCGTCTGAAGATGGACATGGGCAAGTTTGACGACTGCGCCAAACTGTCGGCCAAGGACTTTGTAGATACCGCCAAGACCGGTGGTCTGGTGCCCTCCATCGCTCACGGCATGGCTGTCAAGCCAGCTGCTGAAGGCGCCATCAAGGATGCAGTCAGCCAGTTCTGGAATGACGACAAGATCTCCGTGGCTGACGGCGTGAAGAACATCGCCAAAGCGGCTGCTACCAAGTAGTACCGGTACGGCCTGTACGAACTGAATAACCCCATCCAATTCAGGATGGGGTTATTCTTTATGCCTCGCCCGTAGTAATTTGTTCGGTGGGGTGGGTCGAACCAGGTATTCCTCCATGAAAAGTATTGAGAACCTGTTGCCCAAGCTGGTGCTGGCCCCGGGCTTTGTGCTGGGCTTTGCGTTCATCTATGGGTTCATGATCTGGAATGGCGTGTTGTCCGTGACCGGATCGCGCATGCTGCCCAATTACGACGAATTTGTGGGGCTGGCGCAATATGCCCAACTGTGGGACATGGACCGCTGGTATGTTGCCCTGAAAAATCTGGGCATCTTCAGCGTGCTGTATGTAGGCGGCTCCATGTTGCTGGGTATGTTGCTGGCCATTTTTCTGGACCAGAAAGTGCGTGCTGAAGGGGTCCTTCGCACTATTTATCTGTATCCCATGGCGTTGTCATTCATCGTGACGGGTACCGCCTGGAAGTGGATTCTCAATCCCAGCCTGGGGCTGGAAAAATTGATGCACGACCTTGGCTGGTCGAGCTTTCATTTTGACTGGCTGGTGCAGTCCGAGACCGCCATCTATTGTGTGGTGATTGCCGGTATCTGGCAGTCTGCCGGTTTTGCCATGGCCTTGTTTCTGGCGGGCTTGCGCGGCATCGACGACAGCATCATCAAGGCGGCACAAATAGACGGCGCTTCACTTCCCCGAATTTACTGGCGCATCATTCTTCCCATTCTGCGTCCGGTGGTGTTTTCCACCATTCTGGTGCTGTCACATCTGTCGATCAAGAGTTTCGATCTGGTGATGGCCTTGACCGCCGGTGGGCCCGGTTACGCAACCGATGTGCCCGCAACGTTCATGTTCGTGATGAGCTTCAACCGTGGCCAGATTGGCCTTGGGGCAGCCAGCGCCACCATGATGCTGGCCACCGTGGCGGCCATTGTGGTCCCCTACCTGTACAGCGAACTTCGAGCCAGGCCCCATGATCGCTAAACATCTGCCCCGCATTCTCATCTACAGCATTCTGTTGGTCGCGGCCTGTCTGTTTCTGGCGCCCCTGTATGTGATGCTGGCTACGTCCTTCAAGGACGCTGACCAGATCCGCGCGGGCAACCTGATGAGCCTGCCGACGTCGATCAACTTCGAGTCGTGGAAGCTGGCCTGGTCAACTGCCTGTACTGGGGTGGATTGTCGGGGCTTGCGGCCCTACTTCTGGAATTCGGTGAGCATGGCCGTGCCGGCGGTGCTGATTTCCACCGCATGGGGAGCTGTCAACGGCTACGTGTTGAGCATGTGGAAATTCAGGGGTAGCGATGTTCTTTTTGGCTTCATGCTGTTTGGTGTGTTCATGCCGTTTCAGGTTGTGTTGCTACCCATGAGCCAGGTGCTGGGTTTTCTCGGCCTTTCCAGTTCGGTTGCAGGTCTGGTGCTGGTGCACTGCCTGGCAGGCATGGCGGGTACAACGCTGTTCTTCCGAAACTATTACACGGCCATCCCCCGGGAACTGGTCAATGCAGCGCGGATGGATGGTGCAGGCTTCTGGCTCATTTTTTATCGCATCGTCATTCCCATGTCCACTCCCATCATGATGGTGACGCTAATCTGGCAATTTACCAATATCTGGAACGACTTCCTCTTTGGTGTGGCCTTTAGCGGCGCCGACAGCAAGCCCATCACTGTGGGCCTGAACAACATGGCCAATACTTCCAGCAGTGTCAAGAGCTACAACGTGGATATGGCAGCGGCAGTGATTGCAGGTTTGCCCACCATGCTGGTTTATGTGCTGGCGGGGCAATACTTCGTCAAAGGTCTCACGGCAGGCGCTGTGAAAGGATAGGAACACTCATGGCCGCTTCCCTCCACATCGCGGGTATTCGCAAGGTCTTTGGCAAAGGCGCCAAAGCAGTCGAAGTGCTCAAACGCATTGACATTGACGTCTTGCCGGGCGAATTCCTGATCCTGGTCGGCCCGTCAGGTTGCGGCAAATCCACCTTGCTCAACATCATCGCTGGTCTTGAAGAACCCACTGAAGGCGAGCTTCTCATTGCCGGGAGAAACGTCATTGGCATTGCGCCGGCACAGCGTGACATTGCCATGGTGTTCCAGAGCTATGCCTTGTATCCCACCATGAACGTGGCTGACAATATTGGCTTCGCGCTGGAAATGCGCAAAGTGCCCAAGGAGGTGCGTACCAAACGTATCGCGGAAGTGGCAGCCATGCTGCAGATCGAGCACTTGCTGGACCGGCGGCCGTCGCAGCTTTCCGGTGGTCAGCGCCAGCGTGTAGCGATGGGCCGTGCATTGGCGCGTGACCCCCAACTGTTCTTGTTTGACGAACCGCTATCCAATCTGGACGCCAAACTCCGTGTGGAGATGCGCGCTGAAATCAAGCGGTTGCACCATGTCAGCGGTATCACCAGTGTGTATGTCACGCACGACCAGATTGAGGCGATGACGCTGGGTAGCCGCATTGCGGTGATGAAGGACGGCATCCTGCAACAAATTGGTACGCCCGATGAGGTGTACACGCGCCCGTCGAATACCTATGTGGCGTCGTTCATTGGCTCACCCACCATGAACATGATCAAGGGCCGGGTAGAAGTGGCGGGTGAAAACGGACGTTTCGTTTTCGAAGGTGGTTCGTTGACATTGCCTTGTCCTGCTGTGGGCGAGGCCATCCTGGGCCTGCGTGCGGAGCATTTGCATGTGGCGGCAGAGTCTTCGTGGCGCGGCGTCGTGCATCTGGTTGAGCCTACCGGTGCTGACACCTATGTCGTGGTGCGAACACCTGCAGGTGATTTGACGTCCCGAACCAAGCCCCATGCGCCTTTGAAAGAAGGTGATCCAATCGGGCTGGAGATCAGCGGAAAACATACCAACTGGTTTCATTGCACCACGGGGCTGCGCCTGGAGGTTTGAGTCCTGGCAATTGCCTCTAACCATCAACAAATCGGCCATTGGGTTTGCACGCCAGGATGGGCATGCCATGGCATCTCAAATCAGGGCGTCATGGTCCACTGGTGCGTACATTTATTGCAGTGAACAAGTACCGCACCATTGCGCCGGTCCTCCTCTACCAGAGTCAGGCGACCATAAGTACCGCAATGGGGACAATTAGCCTGGTTGGCCACCTCCTCAGCATGCATCAGCAAGAATAAATACCGGCGCAAAGCCCAGAGTCCTGTAGTGCCACTGATGATGCAAAGCATCACATCCAGCAACTTTTCACCCGGCGAACCATCGCGAAACGCCTCCATGCTCGCCATCAGCGCAATCACGCACAAGAAGGCGAGCAACATGTGAGCATGGCTGGACAGGAGTTCGCGTTCGTACCACTTGCGAAATCCGACGCGACGAATACCTTCTGCCAGCCGGAGATTGAGCCGGTTCATGGCCTCATGCTGACACAAAACCAGATTTGATGTGCGATGAGGTCAGGGCTTGAACTTCAGCGCCAGTATTTTGGCTCCTACACACTGCCCCTGCACTTTGCCACCTTCAATACCAAATCCGAAGTGAATGCCGGCATACATTCGGGAAATAGCCGCTTCGTCGGCCGCGGCCTTGAAGCTCTTGAAGGTGCGTGGCCCCCAGCCACGGTCGTTGTGGGTGTTGTCGGTGAAACTGGTTTCAGCTCCAAATACCTTGCCTAAAACAGTGGCTGCGGCACTGGACTGAACCGAGTGACCGGAAGGGTATTCCGGGAATGGCGGCGTGGCCATCAGGGTGGGCACCCAATTGCTGTCGATCACCACCTGAACGTAGGTGACGGGCCGCAGAAGGCTGACGGCGTATTTGGTGGCCCAGCCTGCAACGAAGGCATCGGCCATCGCCATGTTGAGCCGTGCCTGGGTCTCGGCGGCTACCGCCAGACTGGCTTTGCCCATTTTCAGCAAATCGTTGGCGATATAAGCCCAATGTCCGGCAGGTGTGGGCGTCTTGCCCGGGTCATCGGCCCAATAAAGTGCGAACTGGCGTTGTTCCTGTGTAGCCTGGTTACTGACGCGGTAGACCTCCTGAGCATCCTTGTAGAACGCTGAGTTGGTTTCTTCGGAATAGGCAGGCGGTGGAGGAGCCGGGCATTCCTTTCCGCTCTTCAGAACGAAAGGACGGTTTTCTCCCCACCAGGGCAAAAGCGGTGGCGCAAAAGCCGGGGGCGTGGCGCTCCAGCGCCCGGTGCCACTGGGGGGGACATAGTTTTCCCGGCTGCGCCGAATCGGCCCCCAGGCCTCGTGACCGCCGTCGGTCCGGGCCCAAGTCATGATGGCCATGGCCATCAACTTGCCAAACGTTTCCGAGCGATTGGTAATATCCGGCGTGACGCTGGTGGGGTCGAAGTCCTGACCATATTTCAGCGGCAGGTTGCGTTCCAGCAAATCGATACGCGCCTTGTTTTCCGCTGAGGCGTTGCTGAACATCATGCGGGTCATGGTTGCCATCGACGCATTGGCCACGGTGGGCCAGTGCAGGGGCTCATCAGGTTGTGCCCAGGGCAGGGAGCTCAGTTCATTGAGTTGCCCGGCCAGGCTGGTGTAGCCCGGCATGCCAGGAACAATCGATTCATAAAGCGTAAGACCGAGGTATCCCAAGGCTCTGGACGCTACCGGGGGACTGAACCCGGGGGTCTGTTGAACGAGTTGAATCGCCAGCGAAAACCATTCGTTTGCAACACCGGAGCTGAATGTGTCGGCCGTCCTGGAGGCGGCAACGGGCTGCGTCTGGGCAACCGCATTGACTGGGTGAAGGAATACGGCGGCCATCGCAAAGCAGATTGCACGAAAGCTGCAACCGAGAACAGGGGGCAACAGGATTCTCATGGTGCTCTCCAGGCGCTGACGCCAGCTTCCTTGTCCATCAGATAAAAGCCGTCAGCCTGAACGGTCTGCCACGGACCCCAGTCCTCAAAGGGCCATTGAACCCTGAACTTGACGGTGTTCGCTTGACCAAGTCCGAAGTGCATCCAGCCCAAGTGCCCACTGGCGTGCCCGCCACCAATGGTTAACTCCTGTCGGATCACGCGGTCGCCCAGGTTGACTTCAACCCAGGCTCCAATTGCATCGCGATTGCCCCCCGGTTGCTTCAGACGCAGTTGCAGCCAATGTCCCATGGGCAGAGGTTTTTCAGCCGTGCCAGTCCCCACATTACGCCAGACCTGGGCCTTGTCCCAGCGATTGACTACCAGCATGTCCAGCAGTCCATCGCCGTTCAGATCGGCCAGCATGCCACCGCGACCGCGCCGGAAGCTGGCTACGCCCGCCTGCTGGCCCGCTTCCACGAAGCGACCATCAGTTTGCTGGAGCAGCAGATTGTTCGGATCCAGCGTCGCGAAATCGGGCATGGTCGATACGTTTCCTTTCACGATGAACAGGTCTGCAAGGCCATCGTGATTCACGTCAGCAAACTGCGCATGCCATGCCGTTGACGGGTGAATATCGCCACCAACGTAGGGCCTGTGTGCAGTGACGCCACGCTTGTAGGCCATGTCCGAAAATGTGGGCCGTCCTCCATCACCCTCCACCTTTTGCAACTTGTTGTCGGCCATGCTGGTGAGAAACACTTCGGGCAAACCATCTCCATCCACGTCGTGACTGGCAATGCCCATACCCCAGATCTGCAATGGTTTCCAGCCCTGAGCCTCGGTGTATAGCGCTGGCGCTTGCCCTGGCGACAGTTTCCACAATTGTTCCTGCCCGCCTTTGTAGAACTCCCGATCATTGCTCACCCGGAGGGCAGGTTCTCCTTTGTGATTCCAGTCGGTGAAAAGCATCGACAGTGCGCAGTAACCGGGTGTCAGTGCAACAGCCGGTGCAAATTGTTTCCCCGATGAAGCCGGACGCATCAAGCTCCCCGGCGTGCAACTACCCCAAGGGAAATCAGGTTTGCTGCGGTCTACATAGGTACCCACAGCCAGGGTTGGCCAGTTCTGGCCACGTTCCCAGGTTGCAGAAAAGGCGGTGTGCCAAGCATTGCTGGAACTTAATCCCCACTTTTCACCGGCGCGCTCAAATTTACAGGCGCCCAGCCCGCGAAAAACCTCGATCTCGCCCACACGTAGCACCACCAGATCAGTCTGGCCATCTCCATCCACGTCCAGTGGGTAGGCACCAATCGCGTTGGTCAATTCCAGGCCGGAGCGCTCTTCCTTCAGTTTGAGGGGGCCGCCACGTGTGCTTCCATTGCGATAAAACTTGGCCTTGTTGACCCCGGCGGTGACGTAGACCTCGGGCAGGCCATCCGAATCGCAATCAAACGTCGCGACACCTCCGCCCACCATGAACTCGACTTCACCTTCAAAGCGGCTTTGCAAGCCTGCACTGTCGGTTTCCTCAACGAAGCGTGGGATGGCGGGCGCAGGAACATCAGCCGCCACAGCACCTTGGAGCGCAGTGATGCTTGCCAGAACAACGTGAGAGAGGTTTCGAACCCGGATACGCATGGCTACCTTGTCAAATATTGATCCACTGGCCGCTTTTCTCGGACCCAAACAGGGCGTCAATGACCCGCATGTTTTTGATGGCGTCTTCCACGCCGTACGGGAGAGCGAGTTCACCCCGAACCACTCGGGAGAAGGCATCACCTTGCAATGTGTACATATTGCAGGCAGGCAGTGTCTGGGTCGACACCGATGAGCCATCCAGTGTGGAGCCGTCGTCCAGAAAGACTCTGGTTTCACCACCCAACGGCGCATTGAAAGGAATTTGGATTTCAATGCGCTTTTTTGTGCCGCACACCTGCACCCGCTGATACACCACGGACTGGGTGGAAACCGTGAAGTTCAGTTGTCGCCCTTCTCCGAAATCGAGCATGGCGCTGACCGTGCGATCGGTCTTGAAGGTCGGATCACGATCAAACATGGCCATTACCCGTTTGGGTTCAGACTCAAACAGAAAGCGGCCCACAACAATGGGGTAACAGCCGATGTCATACAAAGCGCCGCCGCCTGTATCCAGCTTGTTGCGGATGTTGTTGACATCCCGGTTGAAATACGCAAAGTAGGCCTGAATCACTCGCAGATCACCCAGATCGCCATTGCGTACCCGCTCCCGAACTTGCAGCCACTGCGGGTGAAAGCGCACCATGAATGCCTCCATGATGTGCACGTTGTTGGCGACTTCACGCACTTCAGCGGCCTGAGTTGCATTCATGGCAAACGGTTTTTCGCACAGTACGTGCTTGCCGGCACGCGCGGCCATCAGCGTTAGCGGTACGTGCTGGTCGTTGGGTAGCGGGTTGTAGACGGCTTCAATTTCAGGGTCCGCCAGCAGTTCTTCGTAGCTACCGTAGGCTTTTGCAATGCCGAGTTTGTCGGCCAGCACGCGCCCTTTCTCCAGGGAGCGTGAGGCAATGGCGCGGATATCGCAATAGTCACCCTTTTGCATGGCCGGGATCACTTTTTCCCAGCCGATTTTTGCGGTGCTCAGTACCCCCCAAACGACTTTCTTCATGAAGCTGCACTCCAGTCAGATAAATGAATTCAGCAGGTTTTCCAGGTGCTCCTGCCTGCCGGAAACAGGGCGGGTATCGGTGTTGTTCTGCAAGACACGCACTGCAACGGCATCAAGCCCCATTTTCCCGCTCATCAAGTCTTTGCCAAAACCCGACTGCCAGCCAGCATATCGGTCCTTGCTGCTTTGCGCAAAACGACCATCAACGATCATTTTTTCGGCAATCAGCAGAGCGCGTGCAGAAACGTCCATGGCGCCCACATGGCCATAGAACATGTCTTCCGGGTCGATGGACTGGCGGCGAACCTTGCTGTCAAAGTTCAAGCCACCGGTAGTAAACCCGCCAGCCTGCAAAATCAGGTACATCGCCAGGGCTGTCTCGGGGATGCTGTTGGGGAACTGGTCGGTGTCCCACTGGCACTGCATGTCGCCGCGGTTCATGTCAATCGAGCCGAAGATCCCCAGATCAACCGCGGTGGCAATTTCATGCTCAAAACTATGGCCAGCCAGCGTGGCGTGGTTGGCTTCAATATTGACCTTGATTTCTTTTTCAAGGCCGTGTTTGAGCAGGAAACCATACACCGTTGCGACATCGAAGTCGTACTGGTGTTTGGTCGGTTCACGGGGCTTTGGCTCCAGCAGAATGGCGCCCTTGAATCCGATCTTGTGTTTGTAGTCCACCACCATGTGCAGAAAGCGCCCCATCTGGTCCAGTTCCTGCCCCATGTTGGTGTTCAGCAGGGTTTCATAACCTTCACGGCCGCCCCATAAAACGTAGTTTTCACCGCCGAGCTTCAGCGTAGCGTCCATCGCTTCTTTTACCTGCAGTGCTCCCAGGGCAAAAATCTCGGGATCCGGATTGGTCGCCGCACCCGACATGAAGCGTCTGTGGCTGAACAGGTTGGCGGTGGCCCACAACAGCTTCATGCCGGTAGCCTGCTGCTTGGCCGCCAGCACATCGACCATGGCGTGCAGGTTGGATACGCTCTCCCGGGGCGTGCTGCCTTCCGGCGCCACGTCCCGGTCATGGAAGCAGTAGTAAGGCGCTCCCAGTTTCTGGAAAAACTCAAACGCCGAATCAGCCTTGGCACGTGCTGCCGCCATCGGGTCAGCCATATGCTGCCAGGGGCGTTCAAATGTGCCGTCGTAACCGAACGGATCGAAACCGTTCCAGGAAAAACTGTGCCAGTAACAAACCGCAAAGCGAAGGTGATCTTCCATGCGTTTGCCCATCACCAGTCGGTCGCGGTCATACCATTTGAAGGCGAGCGGATTGGTTGAGTCGGTCCCTTCATAACGAATGGGGGCGACGGCGTTGAAGTAGGAGCTCATGGGTTTTCCTTGAAAAGCGGAGTGTGGGTTTAATGAATTGCGCGTACTGCGGGGTACAGCGCCCGGAAGCGTTCATAGCGAGGCGTCAGCAACGGGCGCTCGTGCAGGTCAGGTCTGTAGGTACGGGTGATTTCTGGTGCCGTGCAAACCGATGTGATGGGGGCGCCAGTTGCCAGCCACGCCAGCCGGGCCGCCCCGAGTGCGCCACCAGCTGTCGAACCTTCATGGGTAACAATTTCCACGTCGAGCATCGTTGCGAGTTGTTGTGCCCATAGTTCGCTGCGCGCACCACCACCGACCAGTGACAGGCGTTGCACCATGCTTCCCGCTGCTTTCAATGCACGCAAACCGTCCGTCAGACCGAAGGTGACACCTTCCATCACGGAATAGGCCAATGCAGTAGCGTCGGTGTCGTGGCTGAGTTCATGAAAACTCCCACGAATATTGGCGTCGTTGTGGGGCGTGCGCTCACCGCTGAGGTAAGGTAAAAACAGCGGCGCGCCGGCACGCTGTTTTTGACTCAAAGCCCGGGCTTTGGCTTCCAGCGTCGCTTCTGAATCTGCACCGAGCAAATGGGAAACCCATTGCAGGGAGCTGGCCGCTGACAGCATGACGCTCATCTGATGCCACCGATCGGGTACGGCATGGCAGAAAGCATGTGCCGCACTGACGGCATTCGGCTGGTAACGTGGGGTGACGACAAACAGCACGCCACTGGTGCCCAGCGACAGGAAACCTTCTCCGGCGTTCACGGCGCCCATGCCGATGGCACTGGCCGCGTTGTCACCAGCGCCACCTGCCACCACGATGCCTGAAGGTAATCCCAAAGCATGCGCGGCCTGGGGTGTAAGTATTCCACTGACTTCATGGCCTTCAACCAGCCGTGGCATCTGACTCACATCAAGACCAGTGAGGGCCAGCAGTTCTGGTGACCAGGCCCGCTTCTCCACGTCCAGCCACATCGTGCCACTGGCATCCGACATGTCTGATACGTGTTCACCCGTCAACAGCAGACGGACATAGTCTTTGGGCAGTAGTACCTTGGCAATCTGGGCAAACACGGCCGGCTCATGCGTGGCGACCCAGCGCAGCTTGGGTGCCGTGAAGCCCGGCATGGCCAGAGTGCCAGCAATCTGGGGCAAGGCAGGGCACTCGGCCATCATCTGCTCGCACTCCAGTGAAGACCGGGTGTCATTCCAGAGGATGGCGGGTCGCAGGACGGCGTTGTTCCTGTCCAGCAATACCGCACCGTGCATCTGGCCGGATAGTCCAATGGCTTTCACGGATGCATATTCGCGCGGGTATTTCAGGCGCAAAGAGGCCAATGCATTTTGTGTGGCCTGCCACCAGTCGGCGGGTGTCTGCTCGCTATGTCCGGGATGAGGCCGTGAGACTTGCAAGGCCGAACCGGCTGTCCCGACTACGTGGTGTTCGCTGTCAAGCAATAGTGCCTTGACCTCGGACGTGCCCATATCAATGCCAAGAAACATCTTTCACTCCATTTGCCTGATCACGGGTCGGTTCGCGGTGGGTAACCTTCTTTTGGCGGTTTGAATCGGAGGCGGGTTCAATCGCACTGCTTGCGGCCATCACGGGTGCACCAACAGGTATGGGGCGCAGGAAACGATGCAAGACCAGCGCGGCAGCGCCCACTGCAGCGGCTAGCAAGCCGTATCTGGCCGACCGCACAGTGGGTACAGGCACGCCCGCACGCTGTGCATAGCCGGAAAGTGTTTGGATGGCATTGCCGATCAGATCGGGGTTGTTGACGCATGATTTGCCGCCCAGCACGATAGTGCATGGATTGAACATGACGTCCAGGTTCTGGACGAGCACACCCAGATATTGCCCTGCCCGCTCAATGCGGGCATCCGTACTTAGTGCCCGGGAGCCGATAAAGGTTTCGGCACACCCCCGGCGTCCGCATGAGCACAGTGGCCCGTCGATTTGCATGATGGTGTGGCCGATTTCACCAGCCGTACCGACTGCGCCGGTGAACAACCGGTCATTCAACACAATGCCAGCGCCGACACCCACGTCGCAGTTGATGAATATCAAGGGGTCTTCCCCTTCACCGGCTGCAAATTCGTATTCACTCAGTGCGGCGGCATCGGCATCATTTTGCAGATGAATGCTGGTTGCGGGTACGCCCGCATCAGCAAAGGCTCTGGAGATCATGTCGAGAAATTTGACGCCACGCCAACCCAGGTTCGGCGCAAAACGGACGATACCCGAGTCATCGTTAATGGCTCCTGGCAGACAGACGCCCACCCCTGACAACACCAGCTTGCTACTATGCAGCTGCTGGCAAAGGCCGTGAACCATGGCCGTTGTCTGTCTGCACACGCGATCCGGCTGTGTGCTCTCAAGCGGCACCTCTGCTTTGGAAATCACAATCCCGGTGAGCGAAACACAGACGATGCGAAGGAACTCCACGGCGACTTCAACACCGATCAATACACGCACGTCTTCATTCAGGCGCAACGGGGTAGACGGCCGACCCATCCCATCCGCCGCCACGGGCGCACTGGCTTCATTGAGCCAGTGTTCGTCGAGCAACTCCCGAACCAATGTGCTGACGGTGGACTTAGTGAGTCCGCTCTGTTGGGAAAGCCGCGCCCGGGACAATCCCGGCTGTGCCCGCAACAGCCGCAACAACACGCTGCGGTTGATACGCTTCAACAGGTGCTGATCGCCCGTCGTTCGCATGCCAATTAACGGGCGGACCGTTCCGTCTGGGTTTTGCCGGTAGGTTGTTTGCCCAGAATGATCATGCCCAAGACTTCGTCTTCAGTTACGTCCTGGGTGCGGTAGGTGCCAACCAGCTTTCCGTTCTTCATCACAGCCAGGCGATCGCTGAGCGCAAACACATCGTGCATGTCATGGCTGATCAGAAAAATGCCAACGCCTTCAGCCTTGAGCTGCTGGATCAGATTGCCTACCATGGCCGTTTCTTCAGGCCCCAGGGCAGCAGTGGGCTCGTCCATGATCAGGATTTGGGCATTGAAATAGATGGCGCGCGAAATGGCGACCACCTGCCGCTGGCCACCAGATAAGCGGCGCACCGGTATCCGCACATTGGTGAAGTTCTTGTTCAGGCGATGAAACACCTTGCGCGCTTCGGCATCCATGCGGTGATCATCCAGCGTGCGCCACTTGGTGAGAAGCTCACGGCCCAGGAACAGATTGGCCACAGAGTCCAGATTGTCCGCCAACGCAAGAGTCTGGTAGATAGACTCGATGCCCAGATTTTGCGCGTCAGCCGGCGTGCGTACATGCACTTTCTCCCCTGAGATCACCACATCACCGCTGTCGATGGGGTACGCACCTGCCAGCATTTTCATGAGCGTGGACTTGCCAGCGCCGTTGTGTCCCAGCACGGCTACCACTTCCCCCGGATACAGGTTCAGGCTGACGTCGTCCACGGCATGCACACCGCCAAAGGCCTTCTTGATGTTGCGCAGCTCGACCAGACACTTGGATGTATCCACGGCCCGTTTGGCAGACGCTGCTGCGGTGTCTAAAGGCGTATTCACAACACGTCTCCTGTCCATTTGCGATAGGCTACGTCAAAGACGACGGCAGCGATCAAGACCTGTCCGATGATGATGTAGCGTGTACCGATCGAGATATCCAGCAGCAACATGCCGCTGTCAATGCACTGCATGATCAAGGCGCCCAACACGGAGCCGATGATGGTGCCACTGCCACCCGCAAGAGCGGTGCCACCGATGACCGTCGCTGCAATGACGAGCAGTTCCAGGTTGTTGCCAAGCGAATTGGTGCCTGCGTTGAGCCGGGAGATGGCTACGATGGCTGCGATGGTGGTTAAAACAGCGAGCAGCAGGAACAACAAAATGGTTACTTTGCGAACGGGGATCCCGACCAGAGCGGCAGCGTCCGGATTACCTCCCATGGCAAAAATGTATCGGCCAAACCGTGTTTTATGCACCAGAAACGAAATGAACAGAGCCACTGCGCCCCAAATCAACACGGGGATGGGTATGCCTTGGGGTTCGGGCTTGTTGGGTATCTGGTAGGCGTTCATGACCGCTACAAAAGCGAGAACGATGGCGATTGGAATCAGGACAATGACCGCGTCAACCAGGGCTGAGTTAGTAGGAACTCCATAGGCTTTTTTTGCCCGGCGTTTGGCGACCATGGAAACGATCAAACCAACACACAAGATGACACCGATGACCCAGCTGGCCTGGGTACCAATGCCGCCGTTGAAGCCACCACCAAGCTTGAGAAAGAAAGGGTCAGACAGGGGTTGGGTTTTGCCATCTGCTACCAGATAGGCCGCACCGCGGAAAGACATCAAGCCACCGAGTGTGACCACGAATGCCGGCACCCCGACAAATGCTACGAGCGCTCCCTGGTACACGGAAGCGGCAATTGCAGCGGCGAGTCCGGCAAGACTGGCTGCTTGCCAGGACCAGTTCTCGGTGTACATCAAATACGCTATCAAAACGCCCACAAATCCCAGTACGGATCCGACAGAGAGGTCAATGTGTCTCGTCACGATGATCAACACCATGACCGTTGCCAGAATGCCCACCACAGCCGTCTGCTGTGCGATGTTGTACAGGTTTTCTGCCGACAGGAAGATGCCATCCGACAGAATATTGAAAACCAGTGCGATAACGACCAGTACGCTGGACATCAGAACCATGCGCCAGTCCAGCTGCGCGCGTTTAATCGATTGCATCATCGTATTCATCGATTTCTCCTAGAGCTACAAACGACACCGCGGGCCCGAAGCCCGCGGTGTACTCCTCAAAAATCGTCAGATTCGACGCTTATTTGCAGGCAGCGACTTTGGCTGCGTCAACACCTTTGCACAGCGCGTCTTTCTTGATGTAGCCAGCCTTCAGAACCACGTCAAGGTTGTCTTTGGTCACAGGAATTGGTTTCAGGAAAATGGACTTCAGAGTCATTTTCTTTGGACCGCCGGCCCAGTCGGCAGCGCCGGTTACGGGCTTGCCCGCGCCCAGTTCCACAGCGGCTTTGGCAGCAGCGGTACCCAGGTCAGCAGAGTTCTTCCAGACCGACACGGTTTGGGTACCCAATGCCACACGGTTCAGAGCGGCGTGGTCGCCGTCCTGGCCAGAAACTGGAATGCCTTGCAGACCTTTGGCGGTCAGAGCAGCCACAACGCCGCCGGCCATGCCGTCGTTCTGGGCAACCACAGCGTCAACCTTGTTGGCGTTCTTGGTCAGGATCTGTTCCATGTTCTTCTGGGCATTCTGGGGATTCCAGCCGGAAGTGAACTCTTCGCCAACGATTTTGACATCGCCCTTCTTGATGGCATCTGCCAGCACTTCGCCCTGGCCTTCGCGCAGGAATGCAGCATTGTTGTCACCTGGATCGCCCTTGATGATGGCGTAGTTACCCTTTGGCTTGACGGCCAGAATGGCACGTGCGGTCATGCGACCAACTTCCTTGTTGTCAAACGTGATGTACGTCACGCCAGGCGCTTCGAAAAGGCGGTCATAAGCAATGACGGGGATTTTTTGCTGGGCGGCCTTGTTCACGGCAGGCAGGATGGCGTCTTTGTCTTTGCCCAAGATGATCAGCACTTTGGCGCCCTTGGCGATCAGGCCGTCGATGTCAGCCAGCTGTTTCTCGGAAGATGCACCTGCGTCGGACATGATGTATTTGGCACCTGATTTGGCGAGTTCAGCCTTGATGGCGGCTTCGTCGGTTTTCCAGCGCTCTTCCTGGAACGCATCGTAGCTCACGCCCACGACCAGTTGAGCGAATGATGAACCCGCGGCCATGGCCAAAGCCAATGCGGTCAGGTGACGTTTGAATTGCATACTTGTCTCCAGTAAATGAGCCCGGAACGGGCGTCTTGTTGATGTGCCTCCTGTCGATCCCAAAGAGTGCGTTTTGTCGGTCGCACGATTTAGTTCGATCAGAAAACCAAGTATCGCTGGAATACGTGAATCCCGGTATTGGGGGAAACGCTAGGGTCGTAAATCCCGGTTCACGGCCGCTACCCGCTCAGCATGGATCATCTGACCTATTTCTGGCCCTGCAGCCCCGGCGGCGATTGCGTTAGAAGCTATTAAATCAGTAGCAACTGTCTGCACGGAAGTCAGCGCAGACAGGAGGTGTTCCCGCTGCGGATAGGGTTTATCGGGAGGAGGTTGGCCTACCTGATGGATGCATTCAGATGCCAGCAGGATGTCATTGAGGCGTTCCGGCTTGCGGATGGCGTCACAGCGCTCCAGCAGGTTGACCAGGGCCATCGCATCGAATTCGGTGCACCGCGCAATGGCGGTACGTTCCCGGGCGACCACCTCTGCCAGTTCACGGCACTCGGTAGGCACACGCAGGCGCTCTGACAGGTTTTTGATCCATGCGATGTTGCCGCCAGACAAGTCCGGCGACTCAAGACAGGCGCACAGGCAGGCGAAAGATACTGTCAAAGGTGCCTGCCGGCTGGCAGCCAGGTCCAGCACGGCCGTTTGAAAGGGCGCGACCAAAGTCGACACTTCGGGAAACAGTCGGGGAAGGACGTCGCACTGGCTCAGCACATCGAACATGCGCGAGGGCAGTTCCTCCAGCAGCCCCCTGGACAGCTCCTGCCAGACACGCTCGCTCACCAGATGATCCGCCTCGCCATGCTGCACCATCTCGCGCATCAATCGCAGTGTTTCGGGCGCCACCGAAAAGTCGGTGAAGCGGGCGGCCAGCCGGGCCACGCGCAGGATGCGAACCGGGTCCTCGTGAAATGCCAGCGTCGTATGGCGCAGTACCTTGTGGGTAATGTCTTTCAAACCGTTAAACGGGTCTATAAACGTGGTTTTGTCTGTGTCAAAAGTGCCATCAGCCCTTACACTGTCTGCGTTAACAGCTATTGAATTTATAGTGAGATCGCGTCGCGCCAGATCCTGCTCCAGCGTCACATCGGGCGCCGAATGAATGGCAAAGCCGCGATATCCCGGCGCCGTTTTGCGCTCGGTTCGAGCCAGCGCATATTCCTCTCTGGTCACCGGATGCAGAAAAACCGGGAAGTCCCGGCCCACCGGCAGATACCCCAGCGCCACCAGTTCCTCAGGCGTGGAGCCCACGACCACCCAGTCGCGGTCCTTCACAGGCAAGCCCAGCAAGGCATCCCGCACCGCGCCACCCACCATGTAGATTTGCATGGTCGCAGTTTACTGAAACCCAGATGAAGCCTTATAAGGTGAAAAGCGCCCTGGCGGCAAAACATTGGCTGGGTGTTCTTGCAATACCGACCACTCGGCGTGGTGGTGTCCCGGTTGCTCGGATGACAGTAGGTTCATCCTCTGTGCGGGATTCATCCACCCAGACAGTGGGAATATCAACGTCAGTTGTTCCAGTGCGACCTGACTCCAACAACGAGAAACCCAGCAGGTGCCGGCCGGTTCGACGGCCGGGATAGTCAGAGCCGATGAGGACCCACAGTTCTTAAATAAATCCAGCACGACTGTGCCGATTTTTCACTGGGAATGCTCGTCCGGGGTTGGGACAAGGGTCGTACCAAAAGAAAAGCCCGCCGGGCGGCGGGCTTCACGGCCATGCAGAAGGAGCTTATTACTTTTGCTGGCGGCGGCGGGCAAATGCCAACCCTGCCAGACCGGCGCCCAGCAGTGCCAGAGAACCGGGTTCTGGCACCTTTTGATTGTCAGTGCCGGTGGCATACAGCACCGCCTTATCAAACACGAAGTCACCATAGTCAGAGGATAAGGTCACGGTCATCTTGCCGTCGCTCTCGAGAAATGCGATTTCGTCAATCCACCATGTCCACCAATTGTCTTGTCCTTGGACGTTGAAAACAGTATTGCTACCAACTCCAACACTGCCACCGAACACTGAACCAACGATGTCAACCTCTGCTCCCTCATTCCCATCACGATTGCTGTCGTCGTAAACCCAGATTTTCAGAATAAAACTGGAAAGCGTGTCGGTACCGGCCTCAAAACCCTCCAAGCCAAGATTGTGCTCCCAAGTCCGGGTCGGCGGGACGCTGAGATTGGGATTCGGGTCGTAAGTGGAAGTCCAGACAGTTGCTGACGCCGTTGCGGATACCGCCACGAGCGCCAATCCTGCCAAGACTGACTTGAGTTTCTTGATCATTTGGATTTTCCAGTGAGTTGATGAGCGCGAGAGGTTGTTGTTTCTTTGGCCCCGCGTATTGATCAAAGCACATTTTGCGCCAATTCGAATTAGTCTATACAAATCAATCACTTACCAATATTTTGCGCATGCGGACACGACGAGCTGTAAAGAAAATCGACTCCTTTCGCTGCTTCGACAACCGGGGGAATCCCAGGAACGGTGTGGTGGATGTTCTTGCTGCCGGGGCCACCCCGAAGCCTTATCGCTTCAGGCGGTAGGGCTCTTCAAAATCAAGAAAGTCTTTTTCTGCCAGCGCATCGTCGATCCAGGCCTTCACGCCCGGCAACGCGCGCACCCGCTCCACATACGCCGAAATCTCAGCAGGAACCGGCAAGGCGTAGGTTTTCAGCCGCATGCACACCGGCGCAAAGTAGGCGTCGGCAATCGAGAACGCACCGAACAGCATCGGACCCTTGTGGGCGGCCAGCAGTTCGCTCCACATCGTCACCAGTCGCGAGACATCGGCACGCACGGCAGGTTTGTCGCGCCAGGCCAGCGCACCGATATCCTGCAGTGAGGCTTCAATGTTCATCGGGCAGGCCCCGCGCAGCGCGGTGAACCCGGCGTGCATTTCGGCGCAGACGCTGCGCGCCCTGGCGCGGGCGGCCTTGTCACGTGGCCAGAGCTGCTTGTCCGGGTATTGTTCGGCCACATATTCAGCAATAGCCAGCGTGTCCCACACCGCCAGTTCACCTTCCACCAGAACGGGCACTTTGCCAGTGGGGGTCTGGTCTTTCAGGGTGTTCTTGAAGGTTGAACCCGTATCAAACGAGTCAAAGCGCACCATGACTTCTTCAAAGGGAATGCCCGCCTGCTTGAGCAGCACCCAGGGCCGCATGGACCACGATGAATAGTTTTTGTTGCCAATGTAGAGTTTGAGCATGCGTGTCTCCAAAACGCCATCCTAACGCGACGCGACGACGCCATTGATGACAAAGCGCGGCGGAATTGATGCGCTAGAAACGACCCGCTGTCTTGCGCCGGACCAGAACAGCGTCACCGGGGCCTGGTCCCAGATACAACGGCGCAATAGCTTGCAGCGACGCGGGCTGAATGCCCAGCGCCTGCAGGCCGGGCAGCCGGCCGCTGGCCACGTTGTCCACTTTCATGGAGTCCAGATTGTCGCGGCTCATCAGGGGTTGGCCCGGCGCCATTTCCATGAACAGGGCCTGCAGACTGCCCAGCGCTGCGGGCAATCCGATGACTGGCCTGGAGTGGCCAGACAGGGTTCCGGCAAGCTGGACCAACTCTTTCAATTTATAGATATTCGGGCCACAGGCCTCGTATATATTGCGTAGGGTGCTATTATTTTCGACTTCGCTGCAAGTTTTGCGCAGCAGGATGTTAACCAGTGCCTGCGCCACATCTTCCACCCACACAGGTTGAAACCGGGTGTCAGCCCCAGCCAGTGGCATCACCGGGAATACGCTTTGCAGTTTCGCAAAAAGGTTCAGCAACTGGTCGTCTGCGCCAAAGACCACACTGGGCCGCAAAATGGTCACGTCCAGCCCGGAACCGGTGAGCACGGCTTCGCCAGCAGCCTTGCTGCGCTGGTACAGCGATGGCGCGTTGGCCGCAGCGCCCAGCGCACTGACGTGCACGATGCGTCGCACGCCCGTGGCCTGGCAGGCCCGAACCAGCTTTTGTATCAGCTCTACATGTACGTGGTTGAATGCGGTTTCGGTGCCATGCAGGATGGCCACCAGATTCACCACAGCATCATGGCCGGCAACCAGGCGCATCAGGGACGCGCCATCATGCACATCGGCCTCAACCAGATCAACCCAGGGCAAGGGCTGGATGTGCTTGGCACTGGCCACCCGGCGTGAGGGCACCGTGAGCCGTGTATTGAACGCAGCGTTCAGCTGGCCGGCTTTTTCGCAAAAATGGCGGCCTACAAAACCCGAACCACCCAGCACCAGGATGCGCTTCATGGCAGCTCCCTGCTCTCGGCAGAAGCAGGACTCAGCCGGGGACCAACCGAGCCCAGACGGGCCTTGAGCGACTGCGGTGCGCCGGTCAGGATAGCAGCGTAGTTGGTGGTGTTGCTCAGAACCTTTTTGACGTAGTCACGGGTTTCGGCGAAAGGCACATTTTCGGCCCAGATGGCCGCCTCCATCACGGGGCCATTGCGCCAGTTGCGCGGCCGGCTGGGGCCGGCGTTGTAGGCGGCCGCGGCCATGGGCATGGAGCCATCAAAATCATCCAGCACCAGCTTGAGGTAGCCCGTGCCAATGGCGATATTGGTTTCGTGGTTGGTAATCTGGTCAGCAGTGTAGGTGGTGAGGCCGATCTTTTTGGCGGTCCAGCGCGCCGTGGCGGGCATGACCTGCATCAGGCCTGCTGCGCCCACGCCCGAGCGGGCATCCATGACAAAACGGCTCTCCTGACGGATCAGCCCATACACATAGGCCGGGTCCAGACCAATTTGTGCCGCGCGGGCTGCCACCGCCGCGCGAAACGGCGTCGGAAAGCGCTGGTCGAAATCGGCCACACCCTTGGTGCGTTCGCTGGTGTTGATGCAGCGGTCCCAGACCTCGCGCTGGCAGGCGAGGTCGGCCGCTGCCAGCAATGACCGGTCATCCATGCCGCCCCGGGCGTGCAGGTTGGTGGTGTAATTCCATTCGCGTACACCCTCCGTGCGCAGACCCATGGCGATGGCGTACAGCGCCCTGTTCAGGCCCGGGTCGAGCCGGGCAACTTCTTTTTCTTCGTCGGTGAGGGGTAGTGGTCGCTCGGGTGCCGTCACACGATGGCCCAGTTCTTCCAGCGCCAGTTGCTCATAGAAACCACGGGTACTGGCAATGCTCCCCAGCAAGTGGGACGCTTCAGCTCGGTCGGCTTCAGTTTGGGCCCGGTTCAGCAGCGCACGTGCGCGCCAGTAGACCCATGTGGGGTCTTTGCGCTGGGTTTCGCTCATGGCGGCTACGGCGGTGGTGACCTGCTCCCAATTGCCGGCGCGTAGCGCCGAACGAACCTTCCATGCCAGATGGTCGTCGTGCATGAACTTGTCCTGACCGTTCAGGAAATAGGTGACCGCACCATCCGACAGCTTTTGCGCAGTACGTTTGCCAATCACGCCCCACACCCAGCTGCGCTCCTCCAGCGTGAGCTGGGCTTTCCACCGCAGTTTGTCCGCCTCTATGGCTGCTGCTTCGGGGTCGCTGACCGCCAGGCGAATCAGCGCCAGCGTGACGAGTTCCTTGGTGCGAGGCCGCAAAGCAGTGATTTTCTCGTTCAGGTAACGCTCAGGGTTGGCGTAAATGCTGCCTGCGGTGATGGCCCATTCGGGGTTGAGCAGGCCAATGGCCTGTGTAGCGATGCGCAGGCGGTCGTTCTCCATGCCCAGGCGCGCGCGCAGCCAGGCCGTGTGGGGTTTGAGCTTGCCAGCCTTGAGCTGCTGGTCTGCAGCGGCCGCACAGCCTTCCTCAACGTCGCGCTGCGCCAGCCAGAACTCTTCAACCTGGCCCGCTACGTCGAGATCACCCGCGTTGTATTCGGTTAGCAATGCATAACAGCGCACCGAGCGGTCATCGTTCATGCGGAACTTGGGGTATTCGGCCATGAAGGTGCCCCACTCGCGGCGCTGGCCCAGCAGCAGCAGCCAGTCGTTGCGCAGGCGATCTTCCTGGTATGTGCCGCTGTAGCGGTACAAAAAGCTCTGGATGTCCTGGGCGCTGGCTTCTTCAAGCCGGGCTCGTATTTCCCAGTAGGCCCCCCATGGCTCCAGGGCATGGCCACGGACCTGAGGCAAAAGGAGGGTGAGGCGCCTGCGGTCTCCCCTTTTGAACGCATCGCTCATTTCCAGAATGGTTTCGTCCACCTTGGCGGTCTCGCGAGACGGGACTCCAGCTGCGTTTCCAGTCGAAAAAACGCAGGCTGTAGCGAGTGCGAACGATGTCAAAATGGTTGAAAACTGCATGTGGGAATTATGAAGAACTCGGACGACAGGCGTGCGCAGGAAAAGAAAGCCCTTCGCAAGGCACTTATTGAACAACGTCTGGAGATGCCGGATCGTTTACAGCGCGCCGATTTGCTGCAGCGGGTGATGCGCATCTGGCTGGTGGGCCGGCCCGATTCGGTAATTGGCGCCTACTGGCCCATCAAGGGTGAATTTGACCCCCTGCCGGCCCTGCATCGCTGGAAGGAGGACGGTGAACTGATCGACCAGCCACAACCGCGGCGCATCGGCCTGCCGGTGGTGGATAAAGTCCACAAAACCATGATTTTTCACGCCTGGTACCCCGGTTGCCCAATGGAAGACGACGCGTATGGGATTCCCAAGCCCAAGGATACCGAGGTGATTGTGCCCAGTTTGCTGTTTGTCGCCTGCGTCGGTTATGCGCCGGGCGGCTACCGGCTCGGCTACGGAGGTGGTTTTTATGACCGGATGCTGGCCACACTGGAGCCGCGCCCGTTCACCGTGGGGCTGGGCTTCTCGAACGGTTTCCTGCCCGACTTCGAGCCCGAATCCCACGATCTGCCGCTGGACGCCATTTTGAATGACAACGGCGTGGTCTGGCCGGTCTAACCATGCCAAATCGCGACATTGCCAGACCTGCTTGACCTCCTGATTGACGCGTCGTTCAAGGGGTTTCCGCACCACAGCGCACCGTTGCGCCGTTTAGAAATCGGAGCGAAACGCTGGAATGTGCTGCGCGGGGACCTGCCTCTACCACTGGCGGTCATCAAGCAGGACGTTTTGCGCCATAACCTGCAATGGATGCAGGACTTTGCCAATGCACAGGGGTTTGGGCTGGCACCCCACGGGAAAACGACCCTGTCGCCACAATTGTTTTGGCGCCAGCCCGGCGGTGCGGCTGGCAAGAGGGACCTGTCATATGACTGGGAAATGCCGATTCCGCAGGCTGTGTGTTCCAGAAGCAGCCTTCAGGGTGGCCCGCCTGTCATCACCGCCTCATCGGCAGACTGGAAAATCACCGGCCTGAACGACCAGCATGCACACTTGCGTGGCACGGGCCCGGAGTTTGCGGCCCTGCAAGTGGGTGATCTGGTTTGTCTGGGTATTTCGCATCCCTGCACCACCTTTGATAAGCGGCGATGGATGCCGCTGGTCGAT
>ERZ795044.365-NODE-365-length-41790-cov-5.913909_pt1 | contig 41790 bp, 35 predicted proteins | sample MGYA00375128_ERZ795044 | MGnify/ENA primary metagenome ERZ795044 (study PRJEB30173, sample SAMN05720213) | anaerobic digester metagenome | isolation source: active sludge of municipal wastewater-treating anaerobic digesters | place: USA | collected 2014-12-22 ...
TCCCTGGCCGCCTGGAGTAAGGAGCCCGTGCCCAATACATTGGTGGTTACAAATGCCAGCGGGTCGGTAATGGACCGGTCTACATGACTCTCAGCAGCACAATGCAAAACCGCCGTGAATTTATGTTCTTCAAATAATTTCCGCAATAAAGCCAGGTCGGTAATATCGCCTTTTACAAATTGGTAGTTGGGTGCCGATTCAATGTCCTTCAGGTTTTCGAGGTTGCCGGCATAGGTAAGCTTATCCAGGTTTACAATCCTGTATTCGGGATATTTTGTAACAAATAACCGGGTTAAATGAGAGCCGATAAAACCGGCTCCCCCGGTAAGTAAAATAGTATGCATTATTGATTTTTCTTATTGCCGGCAAAAATAGACATTAATTAGCTGAGAATGTGCTGTTGTGTTGCTAAAAACCAATGGGCTGGTTAATAATGCCGGCCCATTGATGGTTCATTTTTGTACTGAAACAGACGTTTTTCAGAAGACCATTGCGCTCACATCCATTACCGTGTTAACCGGTGCGCTGTTTGTTGTAGCCCCGGCACCAAAAAGCATACCGGTGATCTTTATAAAAAGCTGCCGGGTATTTCCGCTGCCGCTTACTGTTATTTCTACGTTCCCGCTGTGAGTGGCAACCCCCGTTAAAATATTGACTTTTTTGCTTGACCACTGGTTACCGAATTCATCGTGTCCCAGTATCTTCACTTTTTCAGATGCCGGAAAATTATAAACCCCTGGTACGGCTGAAGCAATGTCAAGGATATCAACTCCCACCGATGCACTCTTTCCATTCGGGAACTGTTGAAGAATACCAAAATTCAGTGCGGTATTATTGTTCAGGTAAATGGCAGAAGGTGATGCGCCGTTATACGTTTTACCATTCAGGTTTAATACATTGGCATCGGTAATGCTCACATTCCTTAACAGGAACAACAGCCCTTTACTGCCCAGATCGAGTTTTACCGTTACCGTAATGCTGTTGGGGTTGGGCGCCCGGCGGGAGGCTATATAATCCACCTCAGCTGCCGTATAGCCGTTCTTGCCGCCAATACCGCCGAAATTAAGATCGGGATGCGGATTAGACTGCCCGTTGACCGTCCATTCCCTAACATAGCCCGAAGCAAGCAGAGGAACCGAAATAAGCAATTCATTTGAATTATCAAGTGAAACTTCCTTGATATAATAAGCCGTCGGCTTCACTTCTTCCGATGTTCTTAGTTTTATAACTGCCGTATCCGAATCCGTTTTAGAATCCAACAGCCTGAACGACTCATAAAATGCGTAATCACTGAAATGAAGAATATCGGTTGTCATCGTCCGGTTGTTTAAGTTCACCAGCATTGTTCCGCTCTTTTTCCAATTGCCTTTATCTGTTTGTGTGGCAAGATTAACCTGTTCAGGTGCTGAACCGGCAATATCATTCTCATCATACGCCAGGGTTAAAATTGCCGGCTTTTTGAATTGTAAGCCATGCGGCAGAAAACGGTAAGCCCTGTTTTTCATTCCCAGGGGCGCCTTATTTTCTATTGACTGCACCGAAATAATTTCATTCGCATCTAAGGCTCCCGCCGGAACCGTGAAGGTCAATTTTCCATCGGCGCTTGTAATACTTCCTCCGGCCGCTCCAATTGTTTTTTGAACAACAGTACCTGTTGGGGCGCCAAGAGCTGTAGCAGCAGGAGTTTCTGTTGCCGGGTTTTGTGTACCTGGAGCAAGGTCATCTTTTGTTTTACGGCATGCTGTAAATACAAAGAGTAATAACATGCCGTATAGTGCTTTTTTCATCTTTTTGTTTGATTTAATAATGGGCGCAAAAATAGTACGGCCCCTGTTCCGGCAAATGAAGGAGTATTTGAATTGAAAAAAACAACGAATGAGTTGGCAGATTTTCTGCTGTGGATTGGGAGATGCAGGACACGGGATGCCAGATACTGGATACGGGAGAATGATCGATTGAAATAATTAAATGACCAACCTGCTCAACACAAAACCCCGAACATCAAAGGCCAAACTTTATAAGCCCGTAAACGCCACATGAAAATACTGTTTGATCTCATCAACATCAAACTTTTCGGCGCGACCAGCGGCTTTTTCAGCAAATTGTTTACGCAGGGCTGTGTCTTCGTACATCTTTTTCATGGCAGCGGCCAAAGCAGCCACGTCGTTTATTGGAGTGAGGATACCGTATTCTCCGATCTCGTAATTGTTGATGGCCCGGTGGTGAAGGTCTGTGGCAGGCGCTAACAATTCCCGCGGGCCCGAACTGCAATCGGTAGAGATAACCGGTTTGCCGCAGGCCAGCGCTTCTATCAGTACATTGGGAAAACCTTCCACATCCGAACTCAGCACAAAGCAATCGCTTCGGCTTACGTATTTAAAGGGATTCTTGTCAAAGCCGGTGAAGATCACTTTTTCCATCAGGCCCATGTCGTGTACTTTTTGTTTCAGCTCTTCTTCCATCACACCACCCCCGACTATTAACAGTTTACAAGGCAGGTTCTTTAAAATAAAAAATGCCTGTATCAGCAACAGGTGGTTCTTCTCCTTTCGGAATCCGCCCACATTCACAAAATAAAAGCTGTCTTTATCAAACGTAAAGCCCGGTATTTCATCCGCATGTGTTTTTATAAAATGGAGGTCAATGGGATTGTAAATAACCCGTACCGGTGTTTTTATCTTGAAGTTCTCGATCAGGTCCGTCTGCATGGCATACGAATTTGCCAGCACCAGGTCGGCTCTTTTGTATGAATACATCACCATAAACTTCGAGAACATACGGTAGATCGTGGAATGACTTTGCTGCATGGTGGTCTGGTGAGTACGTTCGCACATGATCACGTGCCCTTTGTATCCCCAAAAACTCTTCATAAGCGCATTGATGTAGCAGGGACGATATAAGAATGCAACAGAAATATTAATTTGATTTTTTTTGCAGTAGCGATATACTTTCCAGGAGATGTAAGGGAGTTTTAAAAACCGTACAGTCTTATCCTGTACCAGGGGCTCTTCCAGGTTAAATCGCTTTATTTCCGGCGGAATGGCAAACTCAACGATATTACTGTACAGGGCCAGGTGGATCTCGAAATCGTCTTTCAGGTGTTCCAGCAAAAGAGAAACCACCCTCTCTGCCCCGCCAGACTGTAAGGTATTTATAAAGATGAGCAGTTTGGGTTTAACGCCGTTCATTCGTTTTCATTTTTTCGGAAACAACCATACAAATATCCGGTATTTATCTTCGGTAAACTAAAAGAAAATATCATAGTCAGTACTTTGTGCGCTTTGCGGTTCTTCGTAATGACCTTTGCAGTTAATCTTTTACCTTATTCAGAATTAACCGCAAAGAATGCAAGGTTTTCTGCAAAGACCGCCAGGCGTTTATCATGTTACAACTGCAACAATAAACCTTCCAGTTTTTTCATCATCGCATTTACAGAGAAACGTTTTTGCGTGGTTTCTATTATTTTATTCCGGTCAAACCCGGATACGATTGCTTTATTTATGGCTGAAGCAAAACCGATGAGGTCGTTATCTTCCACCAGTAAGCCATTGTTGCCATCAGTTATTATTTCGTCAATACCTCCCGGTGCATGAAAGGCAACAACCGGAATACCGCAGGCTCCTGCCTCCAGCAGCACATTAGGAAAGCCTTCATAGTATGAGCCAATTAAAAACAGGTCGGCGTCTTCCATCCCGGCAAAGGCATCTTCTTTTTGGCCGGTTAAGAAAACCTTATCCTGCAGTTGCAGTTCGCTGATAAGCCGCCGCAGGTTTTCTCTTTCATCGCCCTCGCCGATAATATAATATTCAAACGGAAGCGTCAGCAACCCTACGGCATGAATGAGTCGTTCAATACCTTTCTCTTCCGAAAGACGGGATACCGTAACGAATTTGTATGGTTCATCCATTTTACCGGTCACCGGCAATGGAACCTGTTTTCTTACTTCTGCTGCATTATGAATAACAAGGGTTCTGTTTTCCGGAACCCGGTAATGCCTAATAAGATCCTGCTGCATATAAACACTCTGGCAAACGATTAAATCAAACCGGCGAAGGTATTTGTTCAGCAGCCTGTTGTAAAACCAGGGCCATACTGCTCTGCGGCTGTTGATGCTTACAATGCTCGACTCCCGGGCAAGAAATTTTATCTGCCTCGGAAACCAGTTCCGGAAGACCGCAAAATAAAGATTGAGGTGGTTGGCGCTGCTGAAAATAATATCGGGCTGGTAAGCTTTAACTGCTTTTCGGATTTTAAGCAAAGAAGACCTTACCCTGCCTGCTTTAAGATCCACCAGTTCTACCTGTGGGTTCTTAAGCCGGTAAAACGGGCGGGTATTATTAAGCACAACCAGGCAAACAGAAAATCTATCTGTATCGATATGATCACAAATAAGCGAGACAAATTTTTCTGAGCCGCCGCATTGCAGCGTGGGTGTGAAAATGAGAAGTTTTATTTTTGATCCGTTCGTCAATGTTGGTATTTAAACAGGCAACCGGCTTTCATGTACGGCTATATAATCATCCAGCCCGGCAACATGCTTATTGTAATTGCCCGTATGCTGCAAATGATACCCGAGTTGCTGTAAAAGCTGCACGCATTTATCTTTTACCCCGGGCAAATGGCAATCATGCGTGGCGAGTAAAATATTAGGCCGGTATTGTTTCAATGTATCAATGGCGCCTTGCAGCACATCATATTCTGCTCCTTCCACATCGATCTTTATGATATCGGGTTTATCATACTTAAGTTGCAGTAATCCGTCAATTGAATAACAGGGAATGTTTAAAAATTGCTCTGCATTATTAAATACCGCCGATCCGGTAATGTAGGTATTTCCATCCTGTTGCGCCGGGTTGTTGGAAAATTCCACCCGCTTCTCCGAATCGGAAAGCGCATAAGGCAGCAGGCGTATATTATTATTACTGATGAATGCATGGTTTCTTTTTACATGCTGCTGAAAGATATCCTGTGCAGCGGGTGAAGGTTCAAAGGAATAGATCCTTCCGTTGCTGATGAACCGGTTTGCCAGCAGGGCATAATAGCCGGCATTGGCGCCCAGGTCGTAAAACACGGTGTTCGGCTTCAGCCAGGATAAAAAAGTTTCAACGGTTTTGGGATCTTCGTAATTGCCCAGTATGTATTCATAACTACTGGCGGTTGACCATGCATATCCTTTCAACGGGCCTTTCATCACCGGCAGAAATTTCCGGCCGAAGATGTACCGGCAGGTCTTTATATATACTCTTTTAAAAAAATCTTTTCCCGGCATGATGGATCAGCTGGCCCAGCTCTGTATTCAGATTAAAAAATTTATTCAGCAACAGTAAGATAACAATATAAATCAACAAGCCCGTGATGGCCGATGCAAAATTACCGGCAACAAAATAACCCGTGATCCAGAATAAGCCGGCCGCTATAACCGCATTAATGACAATGATAACGGCACAATAGGTCAGTAAAGCAGCGTAATCCAGGGAAGGAACCAGTTTTTTACAGATGAAATACATACCGAAATAATTCAGCAGGTTCACAAACAGGATGCCGTATGCATACCCGTATGCGCCGTAGGTTTTTGTACAGGCCCAGGTTACGGCAATGAGCAGCACATTTAATATCACCTGGTAATAAAAAGCCTGGCGGATGGCCTGCACCGCAATGAATACCCGGGTTACCATGGCATTAATGCCGGTAATAAAAAGTGTAACGGCAAGCAACTTTAAAAAGAAAGCTGCCTCTGTAATAGCGCCCGTTGTAAAATTGCGGCTGTGATAGAATATTTCCACCAGCGGGGTGGCAAAAACAAAAAGATAAAAACCCATGGGCACCAGTATAAATACCAGCAGCTTTGTTGTTCGTAAAAACGTATCGTTCATGGCGGCATGATCGTGCCGGGCTACTTCTTCGTTCAGTTTAATGCCGCTTACATTGGAAAACTGGGTGGTGACGAGGGTATTGGGGATGTCGGCAATATTCTTTCCATAGTTCATTACGCTGATCACCCCGCTGCCAAAGCCGCTTAATAAATACAAAGGAAAAAGGCTGCTGGCCAGGGTAGCCACCTGCCCCAGTTCGGCAAAAAGAATATTATGCCGTATTCGCTTCCCTATCTTACCCGGTTGAAAACTGAATTGCCAACCCGCCGTTCTTTTAAGAATGAACAGCAGGATGAGCAGGTTGAACGCATAAGAGATCAGTCCGCCCAGGAAAACACTCAGCACATCGTAATCTGCCTTCAGCAAAAAAATACAAACAATGGCAATGACGCTTTTAATGCTGCTGATGAGCATGGGTACACTGAAATATTTCAACGAAGTAAGGATGGTATTGATATAGTTGGTAAGCAGGTGAAAGATAAAGAACAGGGAACCCGCCCAGAAATAATTTCGGTAGGCCAGTATATCGGCTTCGGAGAACTTAGAGATCAGTCCGAAGATCTTGGTACCGAAGAAATACATGGTTACGGTGAACAGGATACCGATGATAAGATATATCCACAGGAAAAAATTAAGAAAGGCCGTTGCCGCCTCATTGCCTTCCCTCTCACGCAGGCGCATCGATTCCGGGATCAGCACAGCCACGTCAATATTGTTGATGAAGCCCGAGAACAGAAGCATGGTACCGAAAACAAAGAAGTAAATATCGGTTTTGATATTGCTGCCGAAATACCGGGCAATGATGATGGTGAGCAGGAAAAGAATGCCTTTTGACAGGATATTGAAAAAAACAGAAAACACGGTACCCCGCCTGTACGATTCTGATCTGATCAACCAAGGAATTTTCATCAATGAAATTATATGATTCCCTCCGGGAATTTCAGGTTGCCATAGAAGCACGGGGCACAAAAAATACAGGTTCAATTCTGTGCTTCTGTGTTTCCGGGCTACCCCCTGCCGAAGGCAAACAAAATTAAAGGTTCATTACTGAATTCCTCCGTTAACTTTGAGGCCATGCATTACGCCTCTATAGAAAATATCGGCAAATCCTTCGGCATCCGCACCCTGTTCAGTAATATTTCTTTTTACGTGGAAGAAGGCGACAAGATCGCCTTTGTGGCCCGCAACGGAAGCGGCAAAACAACCTTGTTAAAAATCATTGCCGGGCTGGATACCGCCGACAGCGGAACCGTTTGGGTTCATAAAGACATTAAAGTGGTAATGCTGCAGCAGGAAACGGCCTTTGAAGAAATGAAAAGCATCTGGGATAATGTGCTGCGGATGGATAACCCCGTGGTAAAAGTGGTAAAGGAATATGAAATGTGCCTGGAACAGGAAGCGGAGAATATTGATAAGCTCACTGACCTGATGGCCAAAGTAGACGAGCTGAATGCCTGGAACTTTGAAAGCGAACTGAAACAGATCCTGGGTAAACTCAATCTTCATCATTTAAATGAACCGGTACGAAACCTGAGCGGGGGCCAACGGAAAAGAGTGGCGCTTGCCCAGTCGTTGATAGAAGCGCAGCTGCACGAAGGCAAATGCCTGCTGATACTGGATGAACCCACCAACCATTTAGACGTACAGATGATCGAATGGCTGGAAGATTATTTATCGGCGCAGAAGATAACCCTGCTTTGTGTAACCCACGACCGGTATTTTTTAGATGCGGTATGTAACGAGATACTGGAAATGGATGAAGAAAAGATCTACACCTACAAAGGCGATTACGATTATTTTTTAGAACAGAAAAGCCTGCGGCAGGAAGTACAGGCAAGCGAACTGCAGAAAGATAAAAACATCTTCCGAAAAGAACTGGAATGGATGCGCAAGCAACCTAAGGCCCGCACCACCAAATCAAAATCGCGGCAGGATGCCTTTACAGAGATTGAAGAGCGGGTAAGCCAGCGAAGGGAAGAAGCCGACGTAAGCCTGCAGGTGAAGATGACCCGGCTGGGAGGAAAAGTGCTGGAGATGAAAAAAGTGAACAAGAGCTATGGCGATAAAGTGATACTGAAGGGTTTTGACTACACTTTTAAAAAAGGCGAACGCATCGGTATTGTTGGAAAGAACGGCATTGGCAAATCAACTTTTTTAAAGATCGCCTTGCAGGAAGAGAAACCCGACAGCGGAAAAATAAACCATGGCGATACCGTGGTATTCGGCAACTTTAACCAGGAGGGTCTGCAATACAAAGAAGACAAGCGGGCCATTGAATACGTGAAAGACTTTGCAGAATTTTTTCCGCTGGCCGATGGCAGCAAGGTATCTGCCTCGCAGTTCATGGAGAAATTCGGTTTCAGCGGCGAGCAGCAATATACTCCGCTGAGCAAACTAAGCGGTGGAGAAAAGCGACGTTTGCATCTGTTAAGCATCCTGTTCCGCAATCCGAATTTTCTAATTCTTGATGAACCCACCAATGACCTCGATCTGCAAACATTACGCACATTGGAAGAATTCCTGCTTGACTTTCCGGGATGTATCTTAATTGTAAGTCACGATCGCTATTTTATGGACCGCATGGTGGATCACCTGTTTGCTTTTGAAGGCGATGGGGTGATCAGGGACTTCCCGGGAAACTACAGCCAGTACCGTGAAGCTATTGATCGTAACACGTTGGCCGTTGGCCGTGGTTCGTTGGCCGAAAAGCAGGTTTCGGAATTAAAAACCGAACAACGGGCAACAAACAACGAGCAACGGTCTTCCGTCAACGAGCAACGGAAACTGACCTTCAAAGAAAAATTCGAGTTCGAACAGATCGAAAAAGAGATACCTCAATTACAGGAAGAAAAGAAAACGCTGGAAGAAAAAATGAACAGTGGCAGTATGAATTATGATGAATTGCAAAGATCCGCCGAACGCATAAGCCAGATCGTGCAATCACTGGATGAAAAAGAAATGCGCTGGCTGGAACTGAGTGAGCGCATGTAATCTTTAGCCAGCCGGTATATGCACCGATATCTTTGTTCCTTTCCCCGGATTTGAATGTATCTGGCAAATGCCTTTGAGCATATACGTACGCTCTTTTATTCCCAGCAGCCCGAATGTATGCCCAGGTTTTGCAGACGTATCAAAACCAACGCCGTCGTCCTGTACAACCAAACGGATCATGTCTTCCACCCGGTCGATGCTGATATTGATCCGGGTTGCATTGGCATGCCGGGCAATATTGGTAAGCGACTCCTGCAATATCCGGAACAGGCCGATCGATATGTTCGGACTAACCGCCGCATCATCAAAATCATTCTGGTATTCGATAGGGATGCCCAGGCGTTTTGCAAAATCTTCTATCTGCCATTCAAAGGCGGCATTCATACCCAGGTCGTCGATGATGCTGGGCCTTAATTCGGTAACGATATGCCTGATCGATTTTACCGCTTCGGCAATAAGTTTGATGGCATCATCAAATTTATTATTCACTGCTTCATCATCATGCTGCATTTTCCGTTTAAGCCAGCTTATATCCATTTTTAATCCCGTGAGTTGCTGGCCCAGTTCATCGTGTATTTCCCGGGCAATCTTCGACCGTTCATCTTCCCGTACCTGTTGCAGGTGGGTGCTTAGTTCCTGCAGTTGTTCTGTCCGCTCGTTCAGCGCATCGTGGCTTTGCTTTAATAATTCCAGCGCCTGCTTTATATTGGTTACATCGGTAATGGTACCGATATAGCCGGTGATCTCTCCTTCCCGGTTCACCAGGGGTATGGCGCCGCCATTTACCCAACGCAACTGTCCCGATTTGTTGATGATGCGGTATTCAGAAAAAGAAGGCTCCCCCTTTTGCGATTTATTGATCCAGTTATTCACCTGTTCTTCCCGGTCGTTGGGGTGGATCATATTCATCCATTCGTTGTTCATGGCTTCTTCGTAGCTGAGGCCGGAGTAATCCATCCAGGCCTCGTTCACATAGGTGGTATTGCCTTTTGCATCGGTCTCAAAAATGCCTACAGGTGCTGTTTTGGCCAGTGTGCGGAAACGCAGTTCGCTGTTCGATATCTTATCTTCCGCTTCTTTCTTTTTACTGAAGTCGATGATGGTGGAAAGCCAGTGCTCCCGGTTATCTATCTCGATCCGTTCCGTAGAAAAAAGAATGGTGATATTATTACCGTTTTTTGCTGTAAGCGAAAGTTCCACATTATTCAGTCTTCCACTTTCTCCCATGTGCTGCCACATTTCTTGAACAAAAGACTCATCCATTAATCCCAGTTCAATGCCTGTTCTGCCGATCGCAGTTTCCCTTGTGAGCCCGGTTAACTGAAGTAAGTGATCGTTGATATCTGTTACCCGGTGATCCTTATCGGTCAGTATCATCCCCACCAGGTTGTTATGAAAAAGTTTTAAGAATTTCTCATCTGCTTCCTTCATCAGCAGTTATGTTTTACATTAAAAAAAGGATTGGAAGGCCGGTATTTGCAGCAGCATCGCTGATACAGGCATAAAAGATACACTTAATTTATAAATTAATCCTGCTTGCCGGCACGGTTTATTTTAAACCACATACACACAGGTTCTTTATAGTTTCTTCTATGCTTCCTGTGTGTCTATATGGTTCAGCCATTCTAAAACGCATAAACCGGAATAAAAGAATTTGAGTAACTTTCTTGTCACAAACACCTGCCTGCTTATGAATCAACGCTTTTATTCGCTCGACGTATTCCGCGGCGCCACCGTTGCCCTGATGATACTGGTGAATAATCCCGGAACCTGGGGTCATATCTTTCCGCCGCTGGAGCATGCAGCCTGGCATGGCGTTACGCCTACCGACCTGGTGTTTCCCTTCTTTTTATTTGCCGTAGGTAATGCCATGGCTTTTGTAATGCCCCGGCTGGAAGCGGCAGGCGAAGGAAATTTCTGGTTCAAAGTAATAAAGCGAAGCCTGCTCATTTTCTTAATAGGCCTGTTCTTAAACTGGTTTCCCTTTGTGAAATATAACGATGCCGGAGATATTGTACTGAAGCCTTTTGAGAACCTGCGCATCTTTGGTGTGCTGCAACGCATTGCCGTTTGTTATTTCTTCGCATCGGTGATCGTTCACTTTTTTAAAGTAAGGGGATCCTTTGTGGCGGGCGCATTCATTTTGCTTGCTTATTGGTTCTTATGTATTGCAGCAAATCCTGCCGACCCGTTCAGTTTGAATGGCTGGTTCGGTACCGGCGTTGACAAAGCCGTTCTGGGCGAAAAACATATGTACCACGGCGAAGGACAGGCTTTTGATCCCGAAGGATTGATGAACAGTTTTGCCGCCATTGTACAGGTAATACTGGGTTACCTGGCTGGTAATTATATTTTACAGAAAGGAAAAACGCAGGAGATGCTGAATGGTTTGTTTGTAGCCGGGTGCGTATTGGTGTTTGCCGGTTTTTGCTGGGACATGGTTTTTCCGCTCAATAAAAAAATATGGACCAGCAGTTATACTATTTATACCACGGGCCTTGCCTTGCTGATACTATCGGTGATGATATACCTCATCGAATTTAAAGGCAGTAAGGGATGGTGGAGCCGTTTCTTTGATGTGTTTGGAAAGAACGCCCTCTTCATTTTTGCCATGAGCGCCCTTATCCCAAAAACATGCTGGCTCATCCGCATCAGTAATGGCGTAACCGATGCCGGCAAACCAAAATACCTGAACCCGCTGAGCTGGTTCTACGAAACCATCTGTAAACCCATTCTTCCAGCCGATCCAAGGATCGGCTCCCTGATCTATGCACTTTGCTTTATTGGTATGATGTGGTTTTTGGCCTGGGTGCTGGATAAGAAGAAGATCTATATTAAAGTGTAGTGAAGAATATAGAATTAAATTATTTTTTCTTCAGTATAAACTAAAAAAGAAAAACCATAACCATCAAGTGAATGGCGACTGGAAAATACATCCCAATATCTGGAATACAAGTACACTATGCAAAACAATCATTTGCATCAGCTATTTACCCTTCCGGTTCCCTCTTCCGTTTCCACCAGGTATGCTTCCGGCAAAATGCCAAAGGCTTTATTGTAAGCATCACTTACCTGTTTTGTAAAATTCTCTACCGCATGTTCGGCAACAATATTAATGGTACAGCCGCCAAACCCGCCGCCCATCATACGTGCGCCTATCACCTGTGTATTTGCTTTTGCCTGGGCTGCCAGGAAATCGAGTTCGGCACAACTTACTTTATAGAGATCGCTTAATCCCTCGTGGGTTTCAAACATCAGCTTACCAAAACCTACAAGATCGTTTTGTTGCAACAAGGCGGCTGCTTTTTGGGTGCGCCGTATCTCTTCTACTACGTATTTGCAACAGGCATACACGTCAGGGCTCATTTTTTCTTTACAGGGCCGTATCATTTCTGTATCAACGATATCCCTGAATGAAGTTATGGTCAGCTCCTTTTTTAACACTGCCAGTCCTTCCTCACATCGCTGTCTGCGCACATTGTATTCGCCGCTGGCCAGGGTATGATGCACTTTGCTGTTGAGCAATACTATTTTATATCCCTGCAGCTGTAACGGAAAATACTGGTGGCTGATCTGCTTACAATCCAGCAGCAATACATGATCCTTCTTGCCGTGCAGGCTGGCATACATATCCATGATGCCGCAATTTACGCCCGGGTACGCATGCTCGGCACGCTGGCAAAGCAGGGCCAGTTCGGCCCGGTTCAACCCGCAATCAAACAGTTCGTTGATGGAAAAAGCCATGCCGGCTTCCACCGCCGCCGAAGAACTCATGCCGGCACCGGCAGGAATATCGCCGGCAAATACACAATCAAATCCTTTGATGGATTTACCCAGCAGCAAAAACTCATGTACTACTCCCAGTACATAATTTTTCCAGCCTTCGGTTCGCTTTACGTCTTTCAATGCCACCGAATAATCTTCATCAAAATCAACCGAATAAAAATTAATGGTATCGCTTTGGTTAGCCGCTACGGCATAATAAACACCTTTATTGATGGCGGCGGGCATTACAAAGCCATCGTTATAATCAATGTGCTCGCCTATCAGGTTTATCCGCCCGGGCGAAAAATATAACAGGGGTTTTTTGTTGAATTTTTGAGAGAAGCGATCCTTTATCCGTTCGGTTATTTCATTCATGCAACTAAATTAAGTGAGTTCGCTTATTCTCACACAAAAAAGGCAACCTTTATCTCTGCTGAGCCGATTCTGATTTACAGAAACCGATGATATGCAGAATGAACTGAACCCGGCCGGCACAGTACCCCTCGGCAACCTGAAAATAGTACCCGAAACAGAGTCTCCTGCAGGCACGGCTCAGCTGGTTCATATGAACAACGACCTGGCGGCCGTTATCAATATTAAAAATTTTGTTACCCCTATTCAGTCGCACCCGCTGGAAAACGATCTTAGCAGGGGCGTTAAAAGAGGCATCGATATTTTTGTTTCTTTTATTTTTATTGTGGCGGTTCTTTCCTGGCTTATTCCATTGATGGCCGTTCTTATAAAACTGGATTCAAAAGGCCCGGTGTTCTTTCTGCAGAAAAGAAATAAACGCCGCGGCGAATTGTTCAGCTGCATCAAATTCCGTTCGATGCGCAACAATGCAGATGCCGACATTTTACCCGCCGGCAGGAACGACAACCGTATCACCAACCTGGGAAAGTTCCTGCGCAAACATTACCTGGACGAACTGCCCCAGTTCTTCAACGTACTCTGGGGTGATATGTCCATCATTGGTCCCCGGCCGCACATGGTGAGTGAGAATATAAAATACGACCGGCTGATAAAGAATTACAGCGCCCGGCATAAGGTGAAACCCGGCATCACCGGCCTGGCACAGGCAATGGGTTATGTGGGAGAAACAGACAATGCACATAAAATGAAGGCCCGGGTTGATATGGATATTTTTTATATCCGCCACTGGTCGTTCAGGCTCGACATGATCATCCTGTACCGCACGCTGCGTAAAAGCTTAGGTTTGTAATGCACACTCAATTTTTTAGAATTATACCATTGAACCAAAACTTGTCCCGCCCGGGCGGGACAGAACACAGGGAACACCGTTTTTCACATAGGATACTATGTGGTTCAAAAAGAAATCATACTGCTTGAAGAACAACCTGCAAAACATAATGGGTGTACTGGATAAAAAAGAAAAGAAACATTTCTTTATCCTGCTGCTGCTTGATATCATTGTAAACATCTTCGACATTCTTTTCCTGGCCGGGCTGTTATGGATCATCCGGTTTTATATTCAACCCAACCAGGATGACTACGCATCATTTTTACCTGCCTGGCTGGCAAACCGGGATTCTGTTTCGTTCATTGCCCTTTTTGTACTGCTGTTCAGCATTAAGAACTGGGCAGCTTTTATCATTTCCCGGGCGCATTTTACCTTTACCAGCCAGGTAGCGGTACGTCTTTCACAGAATGCACTGGTAAAATACCAGCAGGCGGCATTCAGCGAATTCATCAACATTGATTCATCGGTTCATATCCGCAATATCTGTTTCCGGCCATTTGAATTCTGCCAGTTCATGCTCTCGGGTATTCAACAGATCATCACCCAGCTATCGCTGATGGCATTAACGGTTATCGCCATCCTGTTGTTCAATGCAAAACTTTTTTTGCTGCTGCTGTTGCTGTTGCTGCCGCCTGTTATTGTGGTATTCTGGTTCATGAAAAAGCGGCTGACCGTTACCAAAAAGAATATATATACCAGCAACGAGCGGTCTTTACAGTATGTACTGGATGCCCTGAAGGGATGGGTAGAAGGAAATATCTACAACCGCAATGATTTTTTTCTGCAGCGTTTTATCAGCAGCCGAAAAAAATTCAGCATTCATTTATTTGATTCGCTGGCGCTGCAAACCATGCCTGGCCGCATCATTGAGATATTTGCCGTACTGGGCCTGTTCATTTTGATCGTAATTGCAAAGTGGGCCGGCAATGCCGACAGCAGCATGCTGATAACCATCGGCGCATTTATGGCAGCAGCGTATAAGATCATTCCCGGAATTGTTAAGATCATTAACCTGAGCGGGCAGATGAAAGCGTATGAATTTTCTGCGGATGAACTGCAACAAAACAAACAGGCAGAAAAAAGATCTTCTCAACCTGTTGCAGCCGGTATTCAATCTGTTGAGCTAAAGAATATTCATTTCCGGTACGAGACGGCCCCGGTACTGCATAATTTTTCTGCCAGCCTCAACCGGGGCGATTTTGTTGGTATTACCGGCGAATCGGGCCGGGGTAAAACAACCCTGTTCAACCTGCTTCTGGGTTTTCTTTCTCCTGCCGAAGGCGAACTGTTCATTAATGGAAGCAAAGTGGCTGCACATGAAATAGCCGGTTACTGGCCCTTTATTTCCTATGTAAGGCAACAGGGATTTTTTATACACGATACCATATTGAAAAATATCACGCTGGAAGAAGCGCCGTACCATAAAGAAAAGCTGGAGCATGCTGTAACCGTTTCCGGGCTTAAAAATGTATTGGCGAATTTCCCGGAAGGCATCAATAAAATGATCACCGAAGGCGGAAAGAATATTAGCGGCGGCCAGCAGCAGCGCATAGCATTGGCCCGGGCGCTTTATAAAGAAGCCCCGTTGATCTTACTGGATGAACCCTTTAATGAACTGGACGAACAGGCCACCCATTTATTATTACAGCATTTTAAAGAACTGGCTGCCTCCGGCAAGCTGGTGCTGATGGTAACCCACGATAAAAAAAGTCTTTCGTATTGCAACAAAATAATTTCGCTGGATGAATAAGGAAAACAAAACACTGGTGATCCTTACGCCCGGCTTTGCAGCATCGGAATCGGATACTACCTGCCTGCCCATGCAGCAGGAGTTTGTACGAACATTAAAGAAAGACTACCCGGAACTCAATATCGTTATACTCAGTTTTCAGTACCCGTTCTTTAAGAAAACCTATCCATGGTACGGCGCAACCGTTATTAGTTTTGGCGGAAAGAACAAAGGAGGTTTTTCGAAACGGTTACTGCGGCCAAAAATTTATTCCGAGTTAAAAAAGATACAGCGTACGAACCAGGTCATCGGCTTACTCAGTTTCTGGTATGGCGAGTGTGCCTGGGTGGGGAAGAGCTTTGCTGACAAGAATGATCTTAAGCACTATTGCTGGCTGCTGGGCCAGGATGCGAAGAAGGGAAATAAGTATGTAAAGGATATAAGGTTGAAGGAGAATGAATTGATCGCCCTGTCTGATTTTCTGCAGGACGAATTTGAAAGAAATCACGGGACAAGGCCGGAACATGTAATACCGCCGGGTGTAAGCACAAACCGTTCGGAAATTCCTGCAAAAGAAAAAGATATTGACATCATTGCGGCAGGCTCTCTTATTCCCTTAAAGCAATATGAGATCTTGCTCGATGTGATCGCAGCAATTAAAAAAGAAAGGCCCGCTGTAAGCGCTGTACTCATTGGCGATGGACCGGAGAGGGAAAGACTGCAGTCCATCATCCGGTCAAAAGAACTGCAGCAGAACATAACACTTACCGGCGAGTTAGCTCATCCCGAAGTTTTACAATGGATGCAGTGTGGCCGTATATTTCTTCATCCTTCATCCTATGAAGGTTTTGGGGTGGTTTGTTTGGAAGCGCTTCAGTCGGGTTGCCGGGTGATCAGTTTTTGCCGGCCGATGAAGGAGGAGATAGAACAATGGCATATAGTGCAAGGCAAGGAAGAGATGATACAAAAAGCATTGTCGATACTGCGAACTATGCCAGAAGGAAAATGCATGGTTCCGTTTTCAATAGAAGATTGCGCAAGGAAGTTTGCAACATTATTTAGTACAGGATAGCTTTACCCGCCTTTTTGATCGGAATTATGCTGAATGGTTTGTTCTTCCAGGCATTCAAAAAACACTTTATTGCACGCAGTTTTTGCCTGCGCTGTAAGTATTTTTCCCCGGAATGTAAATAAAGCCGGAATAAAGATTCTTTTGCTACCCGGGCAGGGAGATTTTTTTTATTCTTATGGAGATTGATCAGTACAATTCCCTCCCGGTAACCTCTTTCCCAATTCATACTGGTGGTACTTTCCTCATGCAGCCGCCGGTATAAAAGCGGTTCATATAATATAACAGCTTTAAAATTTAATGCCAGTCCAAGTATAAATGCTACATCGGAGTCAGGATCGGTCATAACGTACTCATGTATTACGGGAATACAATCTCTTCTGAACATGAGTGCAGAGGGAACTGCATAGGCTTCTGATCTGAAAAAAGAAAAGAAGATATCTCCATACTTTAACCCTTTCCTTTCCTTATAAAAATAATTGACCGGTTGCCCCGGTCTTTTAAAATTATAACCCCCGGTGATTGAGAATCCTGCATCGGGATGGTCATTCAATGCTTTAACCTGCTTTTCCAGTTTGTCTGGTGCCCAGATATCATCTGAATCTAAAAAAGCGATCAGTTCACCGCCAGATCGTTCCATCCCTCTATTCTTCAGCTTAATGCCCAATCCTGTCTTCCCGGCTTTGCAAAACTGTACACGGGTATCCTTTATTTGTAAAATAATTTCTTCCGTATTATCATCCGATCCATCATCAACAATTATCAATTCCCAGTTTTGGTAGGTCTGGTCCATAACACTTTGAACGGACTCCATAATGTACTCCGCCCGGTTCCAGGTGGGTATGATGATACTTACTTTGGGTGATGTTCCTGTTTTTGTCATTCCTGTTATAGAGTTGATATTACCTGCTCTATCTTTTTTGAAACAGCTTCAAAAGAAAGTTCCTTTTCAAACTGCTGCAATACCTTAGCTCTTTCATTTTCAATATGCAGTTCCGGGGTCATTAACAATGCTGCCTGTAACTCCTTTTCGTTACCAGGCTGATACAATAAGCCGCATTTCCCGGGATAAGTCATCCTCCTGAAAGAATTGATATCTGTCACAATCGGGATACATCCGCATGACATGGCTTCAGGTAGTGCAACACCTGTTCCTTCAAAATGAGAACCCAGAATAAAAAAGTCTGTGCTGTTGTACCAATATAACAACTGGGCATGTGGAATCCTTCCTTTCAGAATAACGGTATTCCTGTATTGCTGCTCGTTTTCAAGCAGTTCATTGATCTGGGGTAAAAGCTGGTCCTCGTGGTAGATCATATATAATCTTGCCTCCGGCTGGTTTCGCACAAATTCAAGAAAAGCCCTTACAACTGTTAATGGGTCTTTTCTTGGTATCAGTGACCCTACCCACAGAAAAACAAGACTTCCTTTTACACGGGTGATCTTAACTGCGTCGGACCTGTCCATAAAATAAAACCGCGACGAAAGGGTAATGACCTCCTGTATCTTTTTCACATTTATATTATTTCTCCATTCGTCATTAAACCCGGATGAAGAAAAAAAATAAGCATCCACACATTTGTCGGCAATCCGTTGCAGGTATTTTTTTAATCCCGTAAAAGGCTTCTCCGACCGGTGAATACTGATTATTTTGACAGAAGGCCCGAGTTTTAATCTTAATTGTATCAGTTGTAATGGGAAGATTAACCCATTAATGAACACGGCATCCGGCTGCAGTTCTTTAATGAGCCGGTGTATACGACCCGGGAAGTAAAGCTTCTTCCGTTTTTGCTTTATGAAATAGTATTGAACGCCGTTTTGTTCATACCGGCCTTCATAATTTATCCGTTCAATACCTATCACCGTATGATCCCGGCTTAATCTTTCCAGTATACATGTGTACGCTTCTATCCGATTCAACCATGCTTCCGGCTGGCTGAATTCAGGAGAACTGGTATAGCTGGTAAAAATAAATTTCATACAGGTAAAGAGGCTTTTATCAAAAGATGTCAATATCGGCAAAACTGAACTTAAACTTTTCAGGTACTATTCCCGGGGCAAAACACTTAACAAGAACGGGAAATGAAGGAACTGCTTCGTATCGCTTCGCAAACAGCTGATGAAGATGAGTTCCGCTGCATACCTGGAACGAGATCTTATCCATCCATAAACGACCGGCCAGTTGAGCCAGCCCGGTAAAAAAAAGATCATCGCTGCCAGGCTCCAGGGATACCACGTCTCCAATAACGAGTTCGTTGCCGGGTTTTAACCAGATCTCTGCTGCAGGTATTTTAATTAAATGAGTTTTATTATAGGCTTTGTACCGGCAATAGGCTGCATCCCGGTAAACTCCTGCATAGCCGTCTCTTACTGCAGAATTTGGCAACCCTTTCTGAAAACCAGGTTGCTCATTCAATATGCGATTATAATTTATCTTTTTAAGAAAAGCCGGCATCATGCTCATCATTGAATTAACCGGTATGGTAAACCTATACATCTTTTCTATTTCGGTCCAGCCCAGGTATTTGATCATAAGTGGATATGACCGCTGGTTGGGAAATCCAAAGATGAGTTTCAGCTGCAGTTGCTTACACAAGTCAAATGTTTTGTCCGACAATTTCACAAACAACCCTTTCCCGAGATGCCGGGGATGCGTCATCCCATCTGCAGCCTGGCCTGATAAAATAATATCTCCATCATATTGCAAAAAACAGGGGATTACCCCAAAATAAGCGACAGGTTGTGCTGATTGATCGTACGCCAGAAAACCAACATACTCCACACCAATATACGTCGTGTTGTATTTTTTTGGAAAATAATCAACCTCCACGCTCACCCCATATACAGCAGCATGCAGTTTCGCCACATCGGCAAGATTGGTTTTGCTTAACCGTACAATGCTGTATTCTTTGCTTTCGCTCTTATTTATAATTTCCGGAAATGGTTGCATGCAGTTGATTAATGTTCGAAATGAATGGATTTATGGTAAGCCTTTCCTTTAACAACGGGTTAGCAGCATCCTCCGGCAACTGGTAGGCCGTTGTGAGCAACTGGGTATAACCGGCTGCTGTTGCTTCATTAATCACCGTATCCGAATAAGAGCCGTAAGGAAATGCCAGCGCTTTTATTTCTTTGCCCGTAACATTCTCCAAAAACTGTTTTGACCTTACCAGTTCTTCCTTCAATGCATCGCCAGCGATCACGGCAAGGTCGTTATGATAATAGCCATGGCTGCCGATGGTTGCCCACCTGCTGGAAGACAACAATTTTATTTCTTCGGTTGTCATCTGCATCCAGTAATCTTTATCTGCCCGGGCAAGGAACTGGTTCAGCAATTTCAGCATGGCTGCTTTTTTTTCGAAACCATAACCACGGATTACTTCTGCCAGTTTTTTGCCGCTTTGTGCCGACTTATACCTGCTGTCCCGTCCCTTCACAAATAATTCATCGTCGAACCCGATCTTTTCCGGTCCGTTTTTATAAGCGATGCTCAGTGCATCATTCCAAAGAACGTCATATCCCTCGTTGCGGATTGCCGTTATAAAAAACACTGCGGGAACCTGGTATTGTTCCAGCAGCGGCAATACGTACCTGTAATTATTTGAAAACCCATCGTCGAAACTCAGGCAAATATTGAACCGGTCGTCGCTGAATCGTTGGGCATAAAGATCATCCAGCGAAACCAGGTTAAAATATTCTTTGTACAGGCGGAGCTGCGATTCAAATGTTTTATGATTTACAAAAAGGGTATTATACCGGAGGGGGTCTCCCTTGCACAGCCCATGATACAGCAATATCCTTGCCCCCCTCGCCTTGCTGAAGTACGACCGGTATGATCCTAGCAGCCAGCCGATATCAGACGACAGCCCGCTCATTCTGCTGCGGAGCCTGGTAACCGTTTTGCCGGAACTGTACATATTCAATGCCTTAGCCAGGTGTTTATGGGATAAAGAAAACTGTTTGCTGTCTTTTTCAGCCAGCCGTTAACCAAACGAATGCCGCAAGGAAAAGGATGCCCCTCCGACCAGGAATCTATAGCATAAGGCAACTATTTGCTGCGCCTAACCGATTTGAGAAAGAGGCATTTACGCCCGTTTTATCAACACATGAACAGGGTCCTTCTATTCAATCCACGGAGTGCTAATTATAAACCGAGAATACCCAACTCTATTCTCAGCGTTGCATCTTCTATTGAAGGCCTGTACGACTATGTGATCGTTGACGGCAACCTGGAAACAGATCCCTGGGAAAAGATCCATCGCTATTTAGCCGATGGCAGTTTTGGATACTTCGGCTGCACCTGCATGCCGGGCCCTCAATTGAAACAGGCCATTCCCATTTCAAAAAATACCCGGTTATTATTTCCCGCAATTAAAATAATCTGGGGAGGATATTTTGCTTCCAACCAAAGCAAGGTAGTATTGAACTCTTCTTATGTTGATTTTGTGATCAATGGCCCGGGCGAAAAAACCTTTCCTGCATTGCTTGATGCACTGGAGAACAACAAGCCCTATGAGCTGATCCATAATCTCATTTATAAAGCAGGAGAAAAAATCATCAAAACACCCAAGGATGAATTGTACGATCCCGACGAATTACCTCCCCTGCCTTACGTGCGGCTGAATTCGTTTTATCCGCTCCAGCGATATCTCGGCAAAACATATCTCGGAACCAAAACGATCGCCTACCATTCCAGCATGGGTTGCCCGTTCAAATGTTCGTTCTGCGCTGTGGTGCCTATATACAATGCCAGGTGGAGGGGAAAATCGGCTCAGCTTATTTACAACGACATCAGATACCTGAAAGAACATTATGGCGGCAATGCCATCGAGTTTCACGACAATAATTTTTTTGTATCGGAGAAAAGAACGGTGGAGTTCTCCAAACTGATAAAGCCGGAAAAAATGATCTGGTGGGGCGAAGGCCGTATCGATACCATTGATAAATACTCCGATGAATCACTGGCGCTGATGAGAGAAAGCGGCTGTAAGATGATCTTCTTTGGTGCAGAAACAGGCAACGATGAAATTTTAAAGAAGATGGACAAGGGCGGTACACAAACTGCAGCCGAGATAAGGTCTTTTGCAGCAAGGATCGGGAAGTTTGATATCATACCCGAATATTCCTTTGTGCTGGGCACTCCGGCCGATAGCCCGGAACAGGCCATGAAGCAGATAGACCAGGACATTGCATTCATCAAAGAGATAAAGGAAATAAATCCCCGCACAGAGATCATCATTTATGTGTACAGCCCGGTACCCACTGAAGGCAGCGATATGTACAATAAAGCGCTGGGCAGCGGTTTCCATTTTCCGGAGCATCTGGAAGACTGGATAAGCCCGCAATGGGAAAGCTTTGATCTGCGGAAAAATCCACTCACTCCCTGGCTAACAGCAGAGATGATCAATAAGATAAAAGATTTTGAAACGGTATTGAACGGCTATTATCCAACGGCATCGGACATAAGGCTCACCAGTTTAAAACGGACCGTACTTCGCAACATCGCTTCGCTTCGTTACAAAGCTGGCTTGTATAAAAAGCCATACGAACTGAAAGCCCTGCAGGTGTTGTGGAAATACCGTCAACCGGAGATAGAAGGATTCTGAACCTTATTATTAAAAAATACCGAATCGGCATACTCCGCCCCCTCTCCCTTGGAGAAGGGCCGGGGGTGAGGTCAAAATGAACAGCACATTCAAACATATTATTGCCCGCACATACAAACCCTTGCTGGTAAAATACCTCAGTAAGACAAGGATCTATCGTTACCGGGATATCCGCCTGGCCATTGCGCCCGATGTATTTCATCCCGGCTTATTTTTCAGTACAAAATTCCTGCTTCAATACATCAGCAAACTTCCGTTGAAGGGAAAAAAATTCTTAGAGTTGGGTTGCGGCAGCGGGCTTATCTCCATTGCTGTTGCAAAAAAAGGCGCCCTGGTTACCGCTTCAGATATTAACCCGGTGGCGGTGGAATGTTTAAACAAGAACAGCCGGGATAATAAAACGGAGATAGCCGTTATTCAGTCGGATCTTTTCGGCAATATTCCAAAGCAGCCATTCGATATTATTGCCATCAATCCCCCTTTTTACAAAAAGCAGCCGCTTACCGCAAAAGACCATGCCTGGTTTTGCGGAGAGCATGGAGAATATTTCTCCGGCCTGTTCAGCGGGTTGGCCGGTTACCTCAATAGCCATACAGAAGTACTGATGGTAATAAACGAGCAATGCGACAGGAGAATGATCGATGGCTTTGCAAAGAAGAACGGGTTTGTATTGCAACAGGTACACGGTAAAAAAAATATGCTGGAACAACTTTTTATATTCAAAATACAGGAGGCAACATGAATCATATTGCTGCATATCCCGCTGTCGAAAAGTTTGAAAAGCTTTATACCCGCCTGCGGCGTAAAGAAGGAAGAATGTATACGGATGAGGAAGTGATGCTGTTACCGGTCATTCATAACTCTCACCCGCTGCTGAACGAGTGGCGGATACGGAAAAATTCCTGCCGGGCATTGCTGAGCTATATAAAGCAGCGGGATCATATCGTAAGCGTACTGGAAGTAGGTTGCGGCAATGGCTGGCTTTCGGCAAAGATCGCTGGCGCTGCCGATGTGGAAGTAACCGGTATGGATGTGCATACACCCGAACTGGAACAGGCCAGGCGTGTTTTTAAAAAAATACCCGGGCTGCATTTTATAAATACAAGCCTGCAGGCTGAAGAGTTAAAGGATAAGAAATTCGACATGATCCTTTTTGCCGCTTCCCTGCAGTATTTTCCCTCCCTGAAAGAAGTGATAACGCTGGCGCTTGATAAACTTACCTTGCAGGGCGAGATACATATCATGGACTCTCCTTTTTACGGACAGTCCGAAATAGAATCGGCCAGGCAACGCAGCAAGGAACATTTCAGCCGGATGGGTTTCCCGGAAATGGCGGCTCATTATTTCCACCACAGCATTACTGAGCTGGACGATTTCCAGTACAAGATCCTGCATCACCCGCATTCCTGGAAGAATAAATTGTCTATAAAAAAGAATCCCTTTTACTGGATAACCATAAAGAACCGCTACAGTTAACATGCTGCTTCAGTCACCATATCATACCTACAAAAGATACCGCAGCCTGCAAACGCATAAGATAAGCGCCTTGCCCATTGTGATACTGATGCCGCACAGCGCCTGCAACTGCCGTTGTGTGATGTGCGACATCTGGAAAGGGAACCACAACCTGAAACAACTAACAGCAGAAGATGTACAGGCATTAACGGGTACCTTAAAAAGTTTAGGAACCCAACAGGTTCTTATGTCGGGCGGAGAAGCGTTACTGAATCCCAATTTCTTCCGGCTTTGTGAAATACTGAAGAAGGAAAATATAAAGATCAGTTTGTTATCAACCGGGTTAACGCTGAAAAAAAATGCGGAGTCGTTGATAAAATGGGTAGATGATATCATTGTATCGCTGGATGGAGATGAAGCAATGCACGATCATATCCGCAATATTCCCGGGGCTTTCAATAAAATGGCGGAAGGTATCAAAGCCATCAAGTCACTAATGCCTGCATTCCGGATCACTGCCCGAACAGTTATACACCGGCTCAATTACAGCATCTGGCCACAGATCATTGAAAGCGCCAAACAGCTGGGTATTGACCAGGTGAGTTTTTTACCCGCCGACGTAAGCAGCCATGCTTTTAACCGGGAGATGGTTTGGGACAGTGCCAGGCAACACGAGATCTTGTTAGAAGAAAAAGACCTGGATGAGTTAAGAACAATAATTGATTTTTTGTTTGTGAATAATAAAAACGATTTCGACCGGCGCTTCATTGCCGAAAGCAGGGAGAAGATCCAGAACATCTGGTTGTACTACTCCGCCTTTTATGGCCGCAACAATTTCCCTTACAAAAAATGCAATGCGCCCTGGGTATCGGTGGTGGTGGAAGCGGATGGAACCGTTCGGCCCTGTTTTTTTCATGAACCTTATGGAAATATCAAGTCCGGTACACTTGATACGATCATCAACAGCGAAAGCGCCGTTGATTTCAGAAGGAATCTCGACACGGCAAAAAATAAAACCTGTGTCAAATGTGTCTGTTACCTAAACCTTCCACCCCGATCAATGCTTTAAATGAAAAAGATACTTTTCTCACATTCCTATTTCCTCCGTTTCGATCCAAAACAATGGGCCACGGGCCAGCCTTATGCCCCACTGGGAACTTTATATGCCGCTGCTTTAATGAGAAGTAATAATTATGAAGTGAGTTTGTTTGATACCATGTTTGCCAGGCAGCCGGAAGAAGTGATCCCTCACCTGGAAAAAAATAACCCCGGTTTTTTTGTGCTGTACGACGATGGCTTCAACTACCTCACCAAAATGTGCCTCACCAATATGCGGGAAGCTGCTTTTAAAATGATAAAGCTGGCAAAGGAAATGGGCTGCACGGTAATTGTATCCAGTTCCGATTCTACCGACAGGTATGAGATGTACCTGGATGAAGGAGCCGATTTTGTTTTGCTGGGCGAAGCCGAACATAGTTTACTGGAACTGGTGAACGCTGTGTCGAAAGAGGAAGAGGTTTTTTTCCATATTGAAGGACTTGCTTTCAAACAAAACAATTCTGTTATAAAAACCCAACGAAGGAATGTGCTGAAAGACCTGGACGCCCTGCCCTTCCCGGCCTGGGACCTGGTGGATATAGAACCATACAGAAGAATATGGCTGAAACATGCCGGGTATTTTTCCATAAACATGGGTACCACCAGGGGCTGCCCTTTCAAATGCAACTGGTGCGCCAAACCCATTTACGGCAACCGCTACAATACAAGAAGCCCGGAGAACGTGGTTACCGAACTAAAGATGCTGAAAGAAAAATTCCGGTTCGATCATATCTGGTTCTGCGACGACATCTTTGGATTGAAGCCCGGCTGGGTAAACCAGTTTGCCAACCTGGTTGAAAAAGAGAACCTGCACTTTACATTTAAAATGCAGGGAAGGGTTGACCTGCTGCTGCAGGAAAATAATATCAAAGACCTGGCAAGGGCCGGTTGTGCTAATATATGGATGGGCGCCGAAAGCGCTTCGCAAAAAATACTGGATGCAATGGATAAAGGCACCACGGTGGAACAGATCTACGAAGCCACCCGCCTGCTGAAGAAGAACGGCATCAACCCTTCTTTCTTCATCCAGTTCGGTTACCCCGGCGAAACAAAGGAAGACATTGAGAAAACGATCAACATGATCAATGAACTGCTGCCGCACGAGATCGGCATCTCTGTTTCTTATCCCTTACCCGGCACGGCATTCTTTGAAAAAGTGCAGCACGAGTTAAAAGAAAAGACCAACTGGACCGATTCGGATGAACTGGCCCTTATGTTCCGCAATACCTACCAGCCGGCATTTTATAAACAGCTTCACCGTTATGTTCATAAAACATACCGCAAGCATATTGCATTTGAAAATATCAAACAACTGGTTACCCATCCGTTTAGCAGCAATATAAGAGTTGTTAAAAAAGCCTTGTCGGGCCTGTATTACAGCCCTGCCGCTTTTATTCACAAACAAAAACTCAACCAACTCGAACGATTGGGGATATGAATACCGTAAACGATAATGAGCAGTCGGCAGCAACGGCATTCAGCCGGCAGTCGGTATTATTTGACAACCTGTACAGCGGCAATGCCATCATTCAATATAAAAGAGAGCGGGTAAGAAAACATGTGGCGCAATACCTTTCTCCCTGCAGCTCTATCCTGGAATTGAACAGCGGTACCGGCGAAGACGCCTGCTGGTTTGCACAACAGGGTCATACGGTGCATGCCACCGACATATCAGCAGGCATGCAACAGGTCTTACAAAATAAAGTATCGGCACTGGGCCTTAGTGCAATGGTGAGCAGCGAACTCATCTCCTTTACCCAGTTGGAAAGCCTGCAACAAAGAACAACCTACGATATGATCTTTTCCAACTTTGCCGGTCTTAATTGCAGCAATCAGCTGGACAAGGTATTGAATTCATTTTCTCCTTTGGTAAAAACCGGGGGCATAGTTACCCTGGTCATCCTGCCAAAATTTTGTTTGTGGGAATTTTTGTTACTGTTCAAAGGGAAGTTTAAAACGGCTTTCCGCCGGCTCTTCAGCAACAAGGGAGTAAAAGCCCATATTGAAGGGGAGTATTTTAAATGCTGGTACTACAACCCTTCCTTCATAAGAAAACAACTGCAGAAAGATTTTGACCTGGTGGCTGTTGAAGGGCTCTGCAGCCTGGTTCCCCCATCTTACATGGAAGGCTTTGCCGAAAATCATCCGGGGCTGTTTTCATTTTTAAAAAAGAAGGAAGATAAATGGAAGCGTAAGTGGCCCTGGAAAAGTATCGGCGACTACTATATCATTTCACTCAGGAAAAAACCGGCATCATAAAACAACCGAAACGGCTTTGTCTTTCACCTGCAGCAACTGCTGTACTTTGGCCCGGTATTTTTCGATCACTTTATCCTGGAAATTCCTGGGATCGGGTTTTGAAACATGCCGGTTGGCGATCATGCTCATCACGTGACCGCTGCTGTTCAGCTGGCGCCGTTTTGTTTTTTTCTGCCAGCGCTTTTCGGTGATACGCATAAGCCATGCATCGATCTTATCTCCGAGCCGGCTATTGAATATTTTTTCTGTGGCCCTTCGTACCAGTCCCGGGTTTATTTCTGGCGTATCGTCTGTCAGTATTTTTTTTGATGGAAAGTATTCCGACACCCAGTTGTTGTGTCTCATAAAATCATCCATGGCCTTTTTCCCCTGCATGGGCAACAGGGTTACCGACTCTATGGCCGTGAAAATATTCTTCTCCTTTATCTCCATGCATTTTACATCCACATAGTAGTTCATGCAATACCAGTGCTGGCGGCCGGTTAAGAAGGTGAATTTCTTATACAGGTGCATGACCGTTCTTGCTATCCAGAGCCGGTTGGCATCGGTAACAATAAAAAAATCAATGTCGGTATTTTTAGTAGCAAAGTTCTTGGAGAGCGACCCGGAAACGGCGATCCCTTTTACGTAAGGAAATTTTGCCAGGAACCGGGCCACCCGGCCAGCCGTTTGCATCTGGCTGTGGGCAAGCCTGTTCCCGTTACGGCGTCTTTCAGCAAGACCGGGATCGTTTTGCAGCGAATAAAATTCATCCAGCAGGAAGACCATTTTTTCATCCACCAACAGATCAAGCGCCGCATCTATTTCTTCATGGGAAGTATTTACTGCATGAAACTGGCCGATCTCTGTACGGGTAAGCGGGTATTGAAACAGGTCGAAATACCCCAGTGTTTTTAATATGTTTTGAGCCGTTGTTGTCAAACCGTATCAATAAGATTTATCCCAGGCCACTTCAGCAAGGTCTTCCCGCTGCAGTTGCCGCAGTTTTTGATATTTTGAATAGCATTGTTGCGAAGTATTTACGGCGATCACAAAACCTTCGTATCCTTCTAAAAAACCAAGCCGCAGAAAATAGCCGTTCATAAAAGCCCAAATCGGGCTAAAGATTATTTTAAACTTCGATCCCCGGATGCCGGCATCGTACATCGATTGTGCGGCCACCGTACTCACTTCCTCATTCCGTTCCCGGTATTCTTCCAGTGTATTGTACGTGTAATGAAGCAGATCGCCATCAAGCAGTTTTACATCAATGGGTTTGTGCATGATGATCTTATCGTGCGGATTCAATCCCCCGCAGGAACCAAAACGCCTGTTGAACAGCCGCAGTTTTTTATCGGGATACCACAGTCCGTGCCGGATATATTTGCCCCGGAAGATGTTGCAGCGTTTCATGGAATAGGCCCTGTACGTAAAATTTTCTTTCGCTTTCAGGATGGCATTTGCCAGTTCATCGCTCAACGCTTCGTCGGCATCCAGCAACAGCACATGATCATGAGATGCCAGGTCAATAGCTTTATTTTTCTGTTTAATGTATCCATCAAATTTCAGTTGTGTTACGATGGCGCCCAATGAACCGGCGATGTGAACGGTGTTATCATCCGAAAAAGAATCCACCACAATAACTTCATCGGCTATTTTTTTCACAGACTCAATACAACGGCCGATATTCTTCTCTTCATTGTACGTGATTATTACTACGGATAGCTGCTGCATCATTTGTTCCTTTACTTCCTTTTAAACGGTATTAAGTACAACCCGGTTGCCTGTTTTTGCAATAGTTTCATTTCTCTCCCCGGCTGTTACCGGTTTCGTTTTCCACAGAAACAGGGAGAAGAAAAAACTGTAAAAGAAAATGCCTTTATTCAGTTCCAGGATATTCTCCGACACAGAAACCACCGCAATGATGATCATAAAACCCAAAAAAGGAAGATCCTGTTTCCGGATGGCTGAAACAAACCCGAAATACAATATGTACAGGAAGAGGGCCAGGCCAACGAGCCCTGTCTTCAATAAAATACCCAGGTATTCGCTGTGTGTATTGAATTCGTTCAGGTAAGAGATGTACAATCCTTTTTCAAAGTATTTTTCCTTCAGCAGTTGCTTCTCTGAGCCGGTACCATAACCGATCACCGGCGACTTTTTAATCAATTCCCCTATCACATTCCATCTTGCCAGTCTTGGCTCTGTATTCTCAATTATCTTAACCTTATTTGTCAGGTCGGTCTTAAGTTCACTAATATACCTTGTTTTAAATGAATCAACATTCACAATGATCAGCAGCGTGGAAACAGAAAAGAAAGTGGCGGCAACAAAAAACGCCTTTCTTCTTTTTCCTTTAAAAAGCAGGAAAGGAAAAGCCCCGTTGACCACCAGCAGGAAAGCGATAAAAGCCGCCCGTGACGAAAGCTGTACCAGCCCTGCAAAAAGAATGAAGCAGGAAATAATATATATCCATTTATTACCGGGTTGTTCTTTTTTAATAAGCAGGTATAAAAAAAGGATGAGGGAGAAAGCAACATACACCGACAAGTACGTGGCATGTATCCCGATGGGAAGCGAAAAATTATGATTCATGAACATGGTGGTGAAAAGGCCGGACAGGGGCAGCTGAAAATAGTCCAGCGTTCGTACCGCATCTGCATATAGATAAACAATAGTGATAACGCAGGTAAACCCGAAAATGCAAAACAGGTTCGTCCTATATTTTTCCATATCCAGGTTTGAGATGGATAACAACATCGGGAATAACAGGATAGCCAACTGCCGGGTGCTTATATTGAGCGCCTCTTGTTTGTCGGGACTGTACAAAATACCAAGCACCGTTAGCAGGAAAAGAGAGCATAGGATCAAAACCGGTTTTTGCAAAATTTTTCCCAGGCTTGCTTTCTTCAGGTGTATCAGCGTATGGATACCGAAGCTGATCAATATAAGTTCGCTGTAAAAAAAATCAAAGGGCAGGGCCAGCAGGAAAAAAGCCAGGTGGTAATAGCTGACCTTATTGGCTACGCTGTCTTCGATCAAAAAAAGCTGCTTCATTTTTTTGATTTGTTGTAGCAGTCAATGATAAATTCCTCGTACATATTCACAATATTGGGCCAGTTATATTGCTGTTCGATCTTCACAAAATTATTTTCCACCATGATGGCGCTTTCCTTGTGACCATTGCTTTTTACCACCAGCCGCAGTACATCATCCGCGTTCTTAAAATAATAAGCATCTTCTTTTAATACCGCCCGGTTAAAATCGTTATCGTGTGCTACAATAATAGAGCCGTTTGCCATGGCTTCCAGCAGGGAGGGGTTGGTGCCTCCCACGCTGTGCCCGTGAAAGTAGAGTTTGCAATAAGCCCGGAGGGTATTGGTGATCTCGGCATCGTAAACAGCGCCGGCAAAGTGAATGCGTTCATCATGGCTATACTTATTATACATCAGCTTGCCGTATGAATTATGGTGGTTACCGATCACGATGAATGTTTTTTCCGAATTGCTTTTATGAAAGCCCTCCAGTATCATATCAATATTATTCTCCGGTTCCATCCGGGCCATCAGCATGTGGTAATTGTTCTTTGAAACGCCGTATTTTGCCAGTATGCACTCGTTCTTGTTGGCAAAAATCTCGGCGCCATACGGAATATACTTACTGCTGATATTGTATTTCTTTTCTACGTAAGACTGAATGACGGTGGAGTCGGCAATAAAGTAATGACTGTATTTGATCGCCAGTTTTTCGGCATAGCGCAGGAATTTCTGCACCGGCTTGCTGTATTTATCCCGCTTCCATTCCATGCCGTCCATATTGGAAATGATGACGGCATTCCTGGGGAATATCTTACCCCATACCGAGCTGCTGGTATATCCCAGGAACAGCAGTACATCAAATTTTTTCCGGCGTGCATTCAGAATGCAATTGAAATCATAAACGAACTGTCCGGCGGTACCGATCATATTCTCTGCATCAAAGCAGTGAATGATCTTCACCCCGTTCCATTCATTACCTTTGAAAGGATGGTTATGCGAATTATAAACCGTGACCCCATGCCCTTTGTTTAATAATCCCACCGCAAGGTATTGCGCCATTTGTTCGAATCCCCCGTAGTAGTTGGGAATTCCCCTGGAGCCGATTATGGCAATATTCAATGACTGCATTATGCTACGTATTTTTTATAAACAGATGCTATTTTTTCGGCAGCTTTCTGCCAGGTATAATGCTGAATTACCTTTTGCTGCAATTTGCCATTCACATTTGCGGTAGCTGCTTCATTGATCGCCTGTAAAATGGAATCGGGTTGCGAGGGGTCGCAATAAAAAGCGTCGCCATTAAAATAAGACCGGGTAAATCCTTTATCCGTAATAACCACCCGGCAACCCATGGCAGCGGCTTCCAGTGATGAAAGTCCGCACACTTCAAACCAACTGGGCAGTACATGCACTTTGGCAGAGGCGTAATAACCTGGCAATTGCTCCTGCGGCAAATGATCGATAAAAGAGATATTACCCGCAGCAATATCCCTGCATTTCATATAGTAATCCAGCTGGTTGGGCGCCGCATCTCCGATCAGTACTAATTTATAGTCCGAATTATTTAATGCCCGGATCAGGTTGTATTGATTTTTTATTCCTTCAATTCTTGCTACGCACAGAACCAGGTGCTGGTCTCTTTGAGGTGATGTTACAGGTTGAAACAATTCTGTATTCACGCCATTGCGAACAACCGAATATTCCGGTACAACGCCATACCGTTTTAACAACGCCGTGTATTCTTCCTCTGCCTGAACAAAAATTTCCTTTGTTTCACGAAGGATCTTTTTTATACTCCTGCGCTGGCCCATCCACAGGTAAGCAGTACTCACCAGTTTGTCTTTCCCCGTCAACCACCGGTAAATTGTTTTCAGGTACTCTATGCCATCGGCAGAGAACAGGCTGAGTATTTTTCCAGCCAAACCATGCCGTTCTTTTTTATCGTACTCCGAATAATCTATCAAAATGCTGGAGACCACAAAAGGTTTTTTTGATCTCTTTATATGAACCAGTATATCTGCCGGGCGGATGATATTGAAAAAATGAAGAAGGTTGTAATCATGGTAACGGATCTTTTCGGCGGTACTTATAATATCCACATCAATGCCGGTCTTTTTTAAATGACCTGCCGTTTCGTTCACATGGATGGTATCGCCACCAGGTGTTGTGTATAAGGTTGACCGAACAATAAATACCACTTTCATGGATACCGTAGATTTAGTTCATGAATACCTTTTTTTAATAAACACAGCCGGCACACCGCCGTAAATCCCATCTGCCTCATAAACTCCGGCTTTTACTACTGAGCCCGCCGCTATGATGCATCCGTCTCCGATCACAACACCATCCAGTATCGTTGCTTTGGACCCGATCCAGCAGTTCTTTCCGACCCTGATCCCGATCCTTGTAACACCCTGTAACCTGATCGGAACCGATGGATCATTGTAGTTGTGATTCTCGGAATGAAAGCTGATGAAATTGCCGAGTATGCAATCATCCCCGATCTCGATACCTCCCGCTGCGCCAAAAAAATTATCCGACCCAAGCCCCACGTTATTCCCCGCTTTCATTCCTTTACCGATCGCCTGCAGGTTACCCGTGCATTCGATCCGGGTATTTCTTCCGGCAGAAACATTGTCGCCAAAAACAATTCCTTCTGTTGACAATGCATCTATATAAGACCCGTGATGAATAGTAACTCCCCTGCCAACCCTTATCATTGTCCTTGCTTTCAGCGTAACATTTTTCCCAACAAATAACATCCCCCCGTTCTGCACCCTGCTGAACGATCCTCTTATTCTCATCATACCTCTTGACAAAGCCAATGAGAACAAATACGGGGAAGGTATCCTTCCGTCCATTTCGTAATCCCTGCCTTTTAATCGTGAGATGATCTTATTAAGTTGCTTTCGCATAAACAGATTTATTTTGTTTCATTTTATACATGATCTTTATTACCGGTTGCGGCAAAAGCGATAACCCATATAGCAGGTACCCCTGTATTTTCACCGGTATATTTGTATAAGCCGCCGGATATTTTCCCGGGCCCTGGGGATATTATAATTGTTGAACAGGTATTTTTTCGCCAGCAGGGAATAGTAGGCCCCCGTTTTTGTTTTTTCGCTGTTCTGTTCCCGGATGATGCGGAGTATTCTTTCTCCGTCTTCCCGGCTCAGGGTTGTATTATGAATGGCCGCCTGTTTTAATTTCCTGAATTCTTTTCCCCGCCATTCGTCATCAATGGTAAGCGACTCGGGACTGAACCTCACTTTCACCAGCGCTTCTTTTATATTACACATCCTGCCTTTTTTCATCAGCTTATGCCATAAAAGATGGTCTTCAAAACTGTGTGCATTTATATCGTACATACCCACTTCGAGTACGGCCTGCTTCCGGTACATCACAGTGGCGTGGGAGAAGGGACAGACCTCTTCAGGCAGTTTTTTTATTTCCTCATCGGTATACGCCGGGTAAACAAGGGTAAAAACAAAATCACCGTTTTGGTCAACATAGGCCGCATCGCTTCCTGCAAGAACGTAATCGGGGTGACTGTTTAAAAAATCAAATTGTTTTTGCAGCCGCCCGGGCAGGCAGATATCATCGGCATCAAAACGGGCTACCAGTTCTGCATTGGCATTCATCAATCCCATATTCAGGGCGGCAGAAACGCCCTGGTTGGTTTGGTTGATAAGCCGGATACGTTCATCGGTAAAGGAACGGATGATGGTTTCGGTGGCGTCGGTTGATCCGTCGTTAATGATCAGCAGTTCAAAATCAGTGAATGACTGGTTTAATACCGAAGCAATGGCTTCTGCTATGTATTTCGCTGCGTTGTAGGCAGGCATCAGTACGGTAATATGAGGCCTGGGGCTACGCATCGTTTTGCACGGCATTTGATTCCTTAATATTTACCAATAACAATAGTTCGGCAAAGACAACGACAGACAATTGTTCAAACCAATAGTCGATAGCAAAGGCGCTTAACATGAATAACAGAACAGGAACGCCGTAAGATCTGCTTATTAACTTCTTCCAAAAAAAAGAAATATAAAAAAATGCAAAAGAAAACAAACCGGCTAATCCATATTCGCTTAATAACTGGTCGTAGGTTGAATTGGGGCTATTTGTAACTGAATGTAATTCTGCCCTGCCGGTAAAATAGTATAAATAAAGATCGAGATGATTGGTTTTAAAATCATCATTTATGTAAGCGATTTTCCCCGGATACCCGCCGGCTATTTTCATCGCTGTTGCCCGAAAAGCCAGCTTAGAAGAAAAATTCCCCATACCTGCACCGGTTACTAATTTTCCGGGGTGATCTGCTAAATAGTAAAGGGTTTGCCGGAATGAAATGATCTTGCCGGGCAAAGCAAGCTTAGGTACAAACCCCGAGGCGATGGGCATTGCTTTGGAATTCTTTTGAACAAAGCTCAGTAACTGCTTTTTGGATGTGTTGGTATCTTCTTTATGCTGAAATGGAGGTGTGTGTATATTCTCAACCGGCATTGCCGGCTTATCCTGGTATTCAGTTCCTGGTTTTTTTTCTACAGATGTTACCGATATATTTTTTTGCTTTCTTTCGAATATAGCCCTGTTAATACTATCAAGGAAGAGTTGGGCAAATTTTTGCTTTCTTTCCTCTGTGGTTAAACTGCTGTCAGGTCTTTGCGTGATCGGAATTTCATTACCTGGTACCCCCTTAGCCGATTTTTTTATATCAAAAAGCTGTTGGTACACTGAAACAAAGTACTTGTTATTTTCCGGAGATACTTTTACCAGGAAGGTGACCAGCATCAGCAAACAAATAACTATTATGCTTTTCTGGTCGCGGTTGCTTTGAAAAATAAACATAAAGATCAGCACTGCACAAAGGAAAAGACTGCTTATGTTACTCCCGGTAAACAGCAAGACGGCCATGCATAACAGAGCCATCGCATTTTTTTTGTGTCCCAGGAAATAAATAACCCCTAACGCATTCAATACCGCATTGGTGGTAGAAGTATCGAAGCTTATTCCCTTAATATAATCGCCTGTTCCAATAAAGTATTTTTGAAAGTTCCCCTGGTAGCGATACGGGTTAACAGCACCGGTTTCCCAGATTATCCCGGCATAAACGGAAAAAGAAATAATGGCATTGATAATAAAAAAAATTAGGATTGTCCGATGGAGTGATTCAATACTGTTTTTATCAATTGCTATTTTCACCTGGTGAATAGCAAGGATACACAACAGCCAAAACAGAATTCCCGTTATCAAAACCAACCCATAATTAAAATGCCCCACCTTTCCGCTTATAAGCCAGGTGAAAATTGCAATGCCAATCACAAAAGGATAAAACAGGGGGAGCCGTGAACTTTTGAACCGGAATCCGAATTTAAAATCGGGGCGTAAAAGATAAATAAAAACTACGGCCGCAATTTTAACCAGCAGTTTCACATTTAAAAACAACCCCAGGAAGATCAATAATCCCCAGTCAATGCTGCCGGGGTGGGCCAGTGTATAAAAGGACCTAGTAATTTTTTTCACACAGAAGGTTATTTGAAAAGAAATCATACCCGGGAAAGGCACTTTCCTGTCAGTTGATAGCCTAATAATCGCAAAAAGGAGGTACTGGGTTGCCCACTACAAACCCGCTATCCGTTTGAGGACCAGCCAGTCTGCCCGGCGTATTTGCCCGGATATAATGAGAAGGGAGAAGTACGTAATCAGGGCGCTTGGCAAAGCTGTCCATGCATTAGCAAAAAGCATGGTTGTTAAAAGGCCGCTTATAATTGCCAAAACAGGGCAAAGAAGAACCGGGTAACTTTTTTGCCGGAGTCCTTTTAATTCGGTTTGACTCATGTAAAGTAAAAATTGCACAAAAATGGCAACCAGGTAAGCAATGGCAGCGCCCGCTGCATTAAAGAAAGGGATCAGCACAATATCGCCGGCAAGGTTAAAAAGGAAACTGATAAGAAAAATATAGAAGATCATTTTCATGCGGCCCTTTGCAAAATTCACTGTCCACAAAAAGTTATTGAAATACAAAAGGGGCATACTAAATGATAAAACTAAAATGATCTCCCGGTTAGCCAATCCATATCTACCTTGTGTTACCTGGTCGATGACGGGCACCCAAAGTACATTTAGTACAAGACCAACCAATGAAGCTATGATCATTTCAAAACGCAGCAAGACAAACAGGTCTTCGATCCTGGAAGCGGGAACCAGTTCTGACTCCGGGTGAAATAATTTTGTAAATCTCGGAATTAAAATGGGGGCAATTATCAACAAGGGCAAGGTAGCCACTTCAAATACTTTATACGCAAAACTATACTCTGCCAGAACAATATTGCTGGCCAGAATACCAAGCAGGATCCAATCCAGCCTGGCAAGCGCAGAAGAAAAAACAGCCACACCGAATTGAGGGAAAGACTCTTTAATCAATGCCCGGTAATCGTTTCTGTTCCACCGTATCTTAACAGGTATTTTGATTACATATCGTGTAATTAAAAAGCTTAACAAAAACTCTGCTATATCGCCTCCAATAAAGACGAGAATAACGATGTCAAGATCGATTTGTCCCAGTAAAGCAAACACAATAAGGACAATGCTTCGTAAAACATTGGAACAAATAGCCATCCACATCAGCGGCCTGAATCTCTCAAGTCCTGTAGCCAGTTGTTTGAACGGGGTGGAAAAAAATATTGCCAGTTTACCTATACCCAATAATAACAACAAGGAGTGTTGTTCAAAGAAAGAATGAAACAGCAGCTTCCCGGACAACAAAAGAAGGTAGAACCCTGCTCCGGTAATAAGCACATGCATTATATAAGCAGAGAGCATCTTCCCGGAAACAAATCCCGAAGCGATCCTTCGTACAGATATCTGGTCGATACCAAAAGCCAGGATACCAAAGGAAGTAAGTAATACGGCAAGCACCCAGTTAATCTCCCCGAAGTCATTTTTATCAAGGCGTGTTGAAAGCAGGTAAAAAATGATAAGGCTACAGGATTGTACAACGATAAGCTGTAATGCATTTGCAGAAATATCACGTATGAATTTTCTTTTCATCCGGGCAGAAGTTACTAATATCTGGTTTATCGAAAAAATAAACCGGCCCGGATCCCTGGCAACCTCCAGCCTGCTTATTACGATTTATTGACCGATACCTTCTTAACCTAAAACAAATTTTATGAGGAAATTTCTTTTCATTTTCTATACACTCACCGGTATGGCGGCTGCTGCCCAAACAGACAGCTCGGCCAACAGCCTGCTGAACGAACTGGAGGGTAAACCAGCCCCGCCGGTGAAAAAGCCGGTGGCGGTCTTCATGTCGCAGCGGCTTATCAATGCCAACACCACCGAAATGCTTAAGAAAGGCCACTTTGAGTTTAAAGTGGTGCATAATTTCGGGGATATCGGCGGAACCTTCGGGGGCGTAAAAAATGCATTCGGACTGGATAATTCCACCGATATCAAGATCGGCTTTACCGTGGGCGTTACCAAAAATTTCAACGTAATGGTATCCCGTAACAAGGGCTTTAACCAGGTAACCCAGTTGTGGGAGATGGCCTTTAAATACCGCATCATGCAGCAGATGGAGAACGATGCTTCCCGCCCGTTATCGATAGCTGTATTTGCAAACGGGGTGGCTTCTTCGGCAAAAAGAAGTACCGATACCACAAAAGAAAATTTTTATCCAAAAACCTCCAGCCGGCAGAGCCAGGTGCTGCAACTGATGATCGCCCGTAAATTCGGCAAGATCATCAGCATACAGCTAAACCCTACATATGTACATACCAATTACGTGGTGCCGGGTGACGTGAACAGTGTTTTTGCTTTTGGCGCTGCCATCCGGGTGCCCATCTACAAGCAATTTGTTTTTATTGCCGATTATTTTCACCCGTTCCGTTCCGGCAGCAATATCAATACACTGAAGACGAAAGGGGTGAACCTGTATGATGTATGGGGCGTAGGTCTTGAGCTGGTTACACCAGGCCATGTTTTTCACGTGAACTTTACCAATACCCACACTATTTTAGAGAACCGTTTTCTTACCCGTACCACTACCCGGGAGTTTCGCTGGGGATTTACCGTTGCAAGAGACTTTGTTCTGTTCAAGAACAAGAAGAAGAAATAAAACTCTGATGAGAACTAAAACCCAAGGCTCCCGAAAGGAAGCCTTTTTTATTAACACAACAAAACTCCGTAGTGTTAACGTATTGAACTTTTGATCTTTAAAGGTTCTGCTTTGTGACTCTCTGCGGTTCTCCTGAGCGAAGTCGAAGGATTACCGCAAAAAGCCCTTACTGATTAACGCACTCACGTTGTTGCATCCCGCCAGCAAAAAAATAAAAGCTTCCTTTCGGGAAGCCTTTATTTTATACTCAACAAAAACTCAGTGATCTTATTTCTTTTTGGCGAATGGTTTGATGGTAGCCGTGAATAATATGCCGCTGCTGTTCAGCTTTACCTTACCCTGGCCAACACCACCCAGGGGTATCTTCACATAAGGCTCGGCCTGGAACGAAACCCGGTTGCTTAGCTTATAATTATAACCGGCAGAAAGCGTGAGCACCGAGAAATAGTGTTTGTTCCTGTCTTTAATGCCCAGGGCATAATCATAATACTGGCCCGAAGGGGTTTTGTATTGATAATTATAGTCTTCTGTTTTCATTAAGAAAGAAGAAAGCCCCACATTGCCGAACCAGTTGTGCTTTTTGCCATAGCCGAAATTATAGGCCAGGCTCACAGGTATCTCGTATACCTTACACTCGGCAGCTATATTATACAGGTAAGGATAATTGCCCCCGGGGCTGTGGTATTGATCAGGCGCTGCGTCGTATATTTTGTTGGAAGCGTAGAAGCCGGCCCTTACCGTAAGTCTTTTTCCGAAATTATAGCTAAGCCCGGCGCCATACATGATGGTGGCTTTTCCCAGTTTGTTCAATGAAACAAAGCTGAGGTCGGGTCCAACAGAAACAGTTATCCCGAAGTTTCCGGCGATATTCTTTTTTGTTTTCTTTTTTTCAGGTGATGAAGCCGGTTTATTCACTGTTACCGCCGCTACTTCTTCTTTTTTCTTCTCTTCTTCTTTCTTTACCTGCTCCTCTTTCTTTTCTTCTTCTTTTGCGGGCTGATCAATGGTTTCTTTCTTTTGTTCATCCATTATTTGCTGACCGGCTGTTTCTTTTTTTGTGATTTCTTCTTTGGCTGTTTTTGCTGGGGCAGATGCTGTTTCATTTCCTTCTTCTGTTTCAGAAGCAGCAGCAGTTATTGAAACATTCTTTTTGCCCTTGTCTTTTTTGTTTACGGGTGGCCGTTTATTTCCCTGCTCCCTGCCTGAAATTACCATATCGTTGTTACCCATTTCCGGGGCGGTCATGTTCATTACAGATCTTCCCTTACCGGCCTGCACTGTTCTTTTATTGCTTACGGCATTTTCGCTGTTGTTATTGCTGCCGGTATTTCCTGGTTGTTTCAAAACAGTTTCGTCTGTATTACGTGCAGGCCCCGTTGCAATTTCGCTGGCCGGTTCTGTTCCGGGTGTATCGTTCTTGTTTGCAGGGCTGCTGCCATTATCATTCCCTTCGGCCGGTTGTATGGCTGTGCTTTTGCCGGGTTGACCGTTGTTTCCTTTTTCTTCTGCAATCCCAACAGGCGCTTTTATCTTATCCCGGTTAAGCTGGTAAACAGTGAATAAAGCTCCGCCACCCAGCAGCAAAAAGAATAACAGGAAGAAGATGTACTTCTTCTTATCCTTCTTTTGCGGAAGCTGTTTATCCAGCATTGCTTCCATCTTATCCCAGGCCTTATCGTTATAGGCCGGGTGATGGTTTTCTGCCGCATCCCTGATTATATGGTCCATTTCCTCATCCAACATTTTTTATCTCGGCTATTTGATTTTGATTGAATAGTATCTTCTGTAACTGTTTTCTTGCTTTTGCCAGGTTCGATTTTGACGTGCCTACCGAAATACCCAGTTTATCTGCAATCTCTTCATGACTGAACCCTTCAATGATAAAAAGACTGAGCACCGTTCGGTAAGCGGGTGAAAGATTCTGAATGAACCGGATGATCTCATCATAGGAAAGTTTATCAAGTCCGCTTTCATCGTGCGAAGCCGGTTGTATGATGGCTACATCCAGTTCGCCCACTACGTGATGCTTTTTATTTTTCCGGAAATGATCGATGGCAGTATACACCATAATTTTCCGGAGCCAGCCTTTGAAGGAATTTATTTCATTGGTGTAAGCAGGAGTATAACGGTGTATCTCCTTAAAAATTTTCAGGAACCCATCGTTTAATATTTCTACCGCATCGTCTTCATTATTAGCATAACAATCGCAGATGGCCATAGCGTATCCATAGAAAGAGTTATAGATTTTTTTCTGGCTCTCTCTTTCGTTCAGGGCACAGCCCCTGATATACAGGCTAAGTTCATCTGCCGAAAGCAATGGTTCGTATTTTGTTATCTTAATCGTAAAACGAGGTTAAAGGGTTGCTTTTAAAAAAGTTATGGCATTCTTTTCAATTGGATAATAATTACCGGCAAAGGGCCGGGCAGGAAGTACTTGTAAAGAATCTATGTGCTGCCCCGAAGATAAAAAGATCTGTGCATGTTACACAGGCTTATATATAGTATAGTCCATTCCGGCTTGGGTTTATGAAGCCCGGTTAAAGCCAATATCTGTCATAAAAGACAAAACCATTTCAGGGCTTTATTCCGATATTTTACCCTAAAACAGGGCAAAAAACCCTAAAAAAGCTTAAAAAAACCGAAAAATACCCAAAAATCATTGTAACATTTTTTCGTACATTCATAAAAAATGTTACAATGATTGATCGCTGATTTTGTGCGGAAAGCCGTTGTAACAAAATTCATGGACAGTTGTAAGAATGTTACATCAACAAATCGTACAAAAATGGCAAAATCATCCAAAAAAGGCCCGAAACTGCCCGAAAAAGACGTAATAAATGCTGAAATAAGGAAAAAGCTTGGACTCACACAGGCGCAATTAGCAGCCATTTTGGGTGTTTCCCGGGCCGGCCTGGCCCTTTCAGAATCGGGAAAACGTACGCTCCACTCTACTGCTCATATTTTACTGTTGAATATGTTCCTGCAGTTTCATGAACTGGAAACAGGGAAACAGGCTTCCTACCGGTCGCTGGAGACCCGGCTTTTCCTGAATGATGAATACAAAAAGATACTGCCCGAAATGAACCGGCTGGAGAATGACTGTCGCCATAAAATGAAAGCGTTAAAAGAAAGCATGACAACGATGAAAGAACGGGCCAGGGATACTGAACATGCGATCATTGTACTTACTACAGTGATAAACAACCTGCAGGAAAACAAAGAAGCCGGCAATCAGAAAAAAGAGCGGATGGTTACGGGACTGAACCTTATGAAGCAAAAGGCTTATGATAACCTGTTAACATGCTGGGAACCCGAACAGGCGAAACTGCAGTGTAAGATCGAAGCAGTATCAGGTGAAGCCAGGGCATTGCGGAGGTACAGGCTGAAAGTGATGAAGGAACACGGGCCGTTCAGGAAAGAGGCGATGAAAAAGGGATGATCTTATGCAAATTGCCCCGGGCTTAAGCCCGGGACAATTATTGGTAGCCCCGACAAGACTACATATACTATTTTGAAGTCGCATTGATACTGTATTTGAGCGATTT
>ERZ795044.371-NODE-371-length-41506-cov-7.994379_pt1 | contig 41506 bp, 41 predicted proteins | sample MGYA00375128_ERZ795044 | MGnify/ENA primary metagenome ERZ795044 (study PRJEB30173, sample SAMN05720213) | anaerobic digester metagenome | isolation source: active sludge of municipal wastewater-treating anaerobic digesters | place: USA | collected 2014-12-22 ...
CAACCGGGGCAACCAACCAACTTTGAAATTTTAGCTTATGCTTCATAATTTTATTAAAGAATGTATCTTGGAAGTTTTAAAAGAAAACCTCTTAATGGAATCGTTTGAACCAACTTCTCAAGGTCCAAATATTCCTAGTGAAAATCCATATCCGGCATGGAATAAAAAAATGGCTAGGATGGAAGAAAGCGGTGCAAAAAAAATACATTTATACGCAACAGGAGAAGAGGATGAATTTGGACGTCCTATTTATCAAGATAAAACGGGACGACTGTATGTTGATATAAATTTAGGAAAGAAAACTCCGGACATTTATACAATTACTCCTGATGGTGAGCCTTTGTCACGTCTTAAAAATTATGAAATTATTAAAAAATTTGAAAGTGAAAGAACCTTCCCTAATGCTCTATGCCCTAATTGTAAAAATTCTAATGAGAAAGAAATAAGTCGATACCCCGATGGAAGAGCACGCTGTAACGTATGTCATTGGAGAAATTATGATGACAATAGTCCTAATGTTATTTTAGATTCAAATATTGCAAAAAACAAAGAACAAAAACCTACAATTATAAGAATTAAAGAAGAAGTATTTGAAGAATTAAAAAAGCACCATTTTCGTCTTTTAGGTAATACACCAAATGATTATATGGAATATTATGCAAATGGTGTAGCAACCGTTTCTATAAATTTTGAAAATGAAAAGAAACAAGTTCAGATTGAACGTTATTATGACAGTGAATATTGGAATGATATGCCAGGATATCAAGTGGTAAAAAAATATCCAATTCCTGAAACTTACGACCCTCGTATTGTAAAAAAGATAGTTGAAATTTGTTTAAAATTAAAAAATCATATTGAAGATAATATAGCTATATTAGGAATTCCAGATGACCCCTGGAACATTACAGAAAATAAAGCAAGGAGAAAAACAATTATAAAAGAAAACGAGCACGATGATACAATTACAAAAGTTAAAAAAGAAGTATTTTCCGTATTAAAAAAACATGGTTTTCGCCTCAAAGGAGATGCTCCGCAAGATTATATGGAATGGTATTCAATGGGGTTTGCAACAATTAATGTAGGTTTCAGTTATCGGGATTATTGTGTTCATCTGGAACGTTATTATGATAATGAAAAAGTAGATAATATGCCGGGTAAACATATAAATAATAAATTCCCAATACCTGAAAAATATGACCCATCTTTAGCAAAAAATATTATTAACCATGTATTAAAGCTACAGAAAAATGTAAGGGGAGACGAATCTCTTTTCGGAGGAAATATTGGCGATGAAGAACTTCCCGAACCAGAAACTTTATTTACTGAGGTTAAATGGCCATGTTCTCATTGTGGTAAAAATTCTAAACTTCAAGTAGAATTTAAAACCCCGTCAGACTATATAGTTTGCTCTGAATGTGAACATTGTGGTAAAGAAATTAAAGACTTGCATCTGGATAGAAAAATTTATACTGAAGTCATTAATTGTTACTCAACTAAAAATATTCTTAAATCATAAAATTTAATAATAACAAACTGGAAAAATTACATCTCCATTATCTGTAATTTTAAAATCTCCCCCGCCGCAAGATGCCGTACAATTAATATCATCAAAATAAGCATATCCCACAGTTAAGCTTGTTTTGTCAATATTCCTAAGTAATTTAGATAAAAAACTTAAAAATGGCTTTGGTAAACATTCGGGATTCATAGAATCTGGATTTTTGGAATATAAAAACGCACCATTTTCAATGTATTTCATTTTAAATCCATGCTCAAAAAACCTAGATTTAAGTAAAATTTTTAATTTGTTATATTCTTTTCTGGTGCAAAATATTCTTTCACATGCTGCGGCAACCGTATATGTATTTGATGCTTTTTTCATATTATGAACCTAGCATATTTAACCTTGTATGTCAATAAAAAATGGTCTTTTAACAAAATCTTACTAGATTTAACAAGTAAGTAGTACATTTAACTTGACAAACAATTATGTTATAATGTATGTTGATAACATATGAAGCTATCATTAGAATTAACATTGTCAAAAACAGATATATCTGTGCGCAATCTTTATTGTGGGGTAGGAATTACCCTATAGAAACTCACAACTATTGCTTGGTGGGAAACCCCCTGCTTTAGCGGGTGGGTAGTTCATAATGTTTTTATATTATAATAATGAAAACCAGTACACGTATAAAACGTCAAGCAGAACTAGCTCTTTCTAAAATTGAATTTATTACTCGTCATATTCGAAATGTGGAAGATAATTGTTTGCTTCTGGGTAAAAAATTAATTGAATTGGGATTTATAGATTTGGGGCGTAATCTTATTGCTAATGGATATATTCATGATGCAAGTAAATTTCATGGTATTGAATATGAATATTTATCGTTGAGCAATCCAGCCGATGAAAATAAAAAGCTGAAGCTTAAACTGGCTATTTATCATCATCGAAAAACAAATCCACATCATGTAGAATATTGGAGCAAAGGAATCATTGAAATGCCTGATGTGTACATTGCTGAAATGGTTTGTGATATTAAAGCTAGAAGTGAAGAGTTTGGAACATCTTTAAGAGATTGGATTAATAATGAAGGTATTAAGCACTGGGGAATTACAAAAGACCATCCTAAATATAAAAAAGTAATGGAATTTGTAGATTTACTTTGTGTTGCTCCTTTTACTGAAATAAAATAATATTTTTATTGTTTTAAAAAAACAGTTGACAATATACATGTTTGGTGATACATTAAAGTTATATTATGAATTGGTTATCAAATCATACAATTTATGTTACATTACATGGTTCTCAGGCTTACGGATTAGCCAATGAATTTTCTGATATAGATGTTAAAGGAATTTGTATCCCTCCGCCCAAAATAGAATACAATTTATATCATCGTTTTGAACAAGCTCAAAATTCAAAGTGGGTTGAAGAGAAACTTTCTCATTTAAAAAATCCAAAAAATCCTAAATTTGAAAGTGAAATTTATTCATTGCGAAAATTTTTTCTGCTTGCTGCTGAAGTTAATCCAAACATTATAGAGTTACTTTTTACTGACCCCGAACATCATTTTATTAAACATCCCCTTATGGAGAAACTTTTGTTAAATCGAAATATGTTTCTTTCTAATAAGGCGAGATATACTTTTGCTGGATATGCTTGTTCTCAAGCAAAAAAAATTGAGCGACATCAAAAATGGATTAAACTCGGGGAATTGAAGCCGCCCACCCGGGAACAATTTGGCCTTCCGCCTATTCAAAAAGGTTCCATTTCAGAAGTATTTGGCTATGTTAAATCAAAAGTTGAACAATGGAATCTCAATCAATTTCCAATGGATGAAATGTCTCGGGCTGAACTTAAAAATACAATTTGGGAGATTATTTCAGAAGTAATAGACAAAGAAATTTCAGTGGCTAATTGGTCAGATGTATATACCGAGGCTGTAATTCATAAGATGGCTAAAGACTATAATCTTAGGAATGAACTTGTTAAATATATCTATGCTGAGCGCCAATTTAATAAAGCTAAACAAATTTATGAATCTTGGGTTTCGTGGAAAAAAGAACGCAATCCTGCACGACGCGAATTAGAAGAAAAGTGTGGATATGATTGTTATAGTGGAGATACTCAATTTTTAACTGTAGATGGGTGGAAACATTTTGATGATATTACTCCACAAACTAAACTTGCTACTGTTAATCCAAATACTCAAAAAATAGAATATCATAAATATATTGATAAATTCGATGGAATTTTTAATGGAGATATGTATCATTTTGGTGGAACTCATACGGATATATTAGTAACGCCAAATCATAAGATGTGGGTTCGTCCACGAGAAAGAAATACTCATAAATTACATGAATGGCAATTTATTGAAGCAGCTCATTTGTCCAATGCTTTTAATATATTAAGATTAATTATACCCTTAAAACGAGAATTTAAAAAAAATAAATTGTCAGGATTACAAGATAATATTATTACTAAAAATATTAAGCGGCATAATTTATTGCGTTTAATTGGATGGTATGTTTCAGAAGGTTGTATATTAGTTGACGGAGAACGAATAAAAGGAATTAGTATTTCTCAATTAAAAGGCGGCCGTATTCATAATCATATTGCAAAATGTATGTCGGAAGATAATAAATTGTCTGATATATTATATGAATATTGTCATTTTCGAAAAGAAAAAAATAGATATGAATTAATATGGAATATATATAATGCTCAAATAGGAGAATGGTTTCTTCAAAATTGCGGTCGTTATTCAGATAATAAAAAATTACCTCGATTGGTAATGACTCTTTCAAAACGCGATAAAGAAATTATTTTAAATGCTATGATGGGCGGCGATGGAACACGTCGTCCTAAAGATAATAGCGAAATTTATTATACGTCTAGCATTCAATTAGCTAATGATGTTCAAGAATTAGCATTTTTGTGTGGATTTGAAACCAGTATTTGGGGACCATATAATGGAATGTATCATGTTCATATAAATCGAACAAGAACATTAGAAAAAGAAATTGTCAGGCGTTCTATTAAAAAAGAAAATTGTCAAAATCAACGAATTGTTTGTTTTACAGTTCCGAATCATTTACTTGTAACTCGAAGAAATGGAAAAATTGCAATACAAGGAAATTCAAAACATGCGTCACACCTTGTACGGCTTATGCGAATGGGATATGAAATTATTTCTACAGGAAAAGTTATAGTAAAACGCCCCGATGCCGAAGAGCTATTAGCCATTAAAAATGGAGCTTGGTCTTTTGAAAAAGTAATGGAATTTAAAGAAGAAATGGAAGAAAAACTTGAATTGGAATATCTTCGCCAAAAGAATCTTATAGCGAAAGGAAAACCAACGCCCATTCCTCGAGAAGTAGATAAAGTAAAATTAAATGATTTGTATCATGAACTTTATAATGAATATTGGAATGAATATTGGAGTTAATATAAATTAAAATTATGAAAATTACACATGTAGAAGGTGATATTGTTGAAACTAATAATTTGCCAGATGTCGATGCTATTTTAATGGAAGAAAGTCAAAAGCTTTTTTCTTTATTTAAAAAGTATGACCGACAACTTTTTCTTATTGGAGAAATGCAGGGGTCTGAGAAACAACACCCCGACCGAGGATGTTGTTTCTTTCATGTTATGATGTTCGATTCTCAAGACCCTCCAAAAATAGATGAAGAAAAATATAAGATAAAGTGGAATTCATATTGGTCTCGAATTAATAAATATATTCAAACTATGACTGGGAGTTTACTTAGCATCAAACAAGCAGAATAAAATGAATAATATTGAAATAATCTTTTTTATTATTTATGTTATCATTGGTATATTACATGGAATTGCCGATTGGATATTTACATCTCAATTTAGTCCCAAAATAAATGTCAAAAAACGAATTGTTGGAGCTATTAATACAGGAATATTATGGCCCCTTTATTGGATTAAATATATTTTAGAATAATATATGAGTTACAGACCTATTACAGATATGTGGATTTTGGCTAGAGCCAAACTTAAAGGAGGAAAAAAATATTATGGAGCTTATCTAGGAGGATTCCCAGAGCGAGCGAGGGCATTACTTGGATGTAAAATAACCGAACCAGTATTACATGTCTGTGGCGGTTGCGCTAAAGACTATCCTTATAAAAGAGCCTTTGGTCCAAATGATAAAACTCTTGACCTCGACCCCTCATGTGACCCGGATTTTTTACAAGATGCGCGTGAACCATTTCCGCATTGTCCATTTTATCCTTTACCTACTAATCAAAATAAATATGTTGAGAATGTTCCGTGGGCTGGTATTCTTATAGACCCGCCTTATACTGAACAAGATGCTAAACATTATGCACCAGGAGCAGATAAATATCCTAATCCAAATTTATTAATAAAAAATGCTCTTGAAGTATTACCTATAGGAGGACGGGTGGGTATAATATGCTATTATCCGCCAAAACCACAGGGGTCTATATTTGTAGCTTGTGTAGGGGTAATATCAGGGTTTTGTAATCGAATAAGGTGTTATAGTGTCTATGAAAAAATAAATTAATTTTTTCTTGGACTCCGTAAATTTTAATATCTTTTTATTTTATGCGTCGTGGGACGACACTTGATTTTTTTGGGGTTTTAAATTTTTTATTTCGTCTTCCATGTTTTTATAACAAGCAGGACAAATTCCATGAGTTATTCTTGAGCTGTTGGCCGTACTTTTAATTTCTTCTGGACTCCCTAGTGGTTTTTTACACCAACCACATATTCGTTTAAAACCCACATCCTCTTCATTTTCATTATTTTCAATTACTTTTTTTGATAAAGAAGACCCACCTTTATTAGATGTAAAATTATTTCCCGATTTATCGGATAACTCATAATAACGCCCCATAATATGGCCTATATCTTCATATGCAATGGCAGCTTGTTGATATTTACTATGAAGTTCCATCATAATTTTTTTAAATTCATTTGCTCGTCTATTTAAGTTATCCATGTCTTTAACTATAATTCTGTCTTGAAACATTTTGCTACCTTCATTGACAGCATAATTTGCAGCAAGTTCACATAATTCTGCAATATTATTTGCAGAGTCTATTAGTGCCTGTTCATTTTGTAAACATTCTCCAAATATTCTAAAATTAGATGCTAATTCTCTTAATCGTTTTTTCTGTTCAATAGCCATTTTAGAAGCTCTATTGTCAAATCCAGAATTAGCAGGCAACGATTCAACAATACATTTTAGAGTAAGTTTATTTGGTTCTTTAACATTCATATGTTTATAAATATATTCTAAAAAGTTATTTATTAGCTTTTCTTATTCTTATATTATATTAAAAATCATCCGGATTAAATTGGGGCTGTTCATAAGAATCAAAAAAATGAATAACTTCATCGAAGCTTTTAAATCTTTTAATGGGTTTATTTGGTTCTTCAATATAAAAATGAGATATTGATTCGCCCATTGATTCATCTTTTGATTTCTTTTTATAAATTGTCATTTTAGGAGGTTTTTCTGTCTCCATATGATATTCGTCTATAATTTTAAATCCCATATCTGTTAAGTGAGCTACTTCGGGCCATCGCCAATCTTCGATATTAATAAGTCCCATTTCTTTTTGGGCATCGATTGAATTTAAAAGCTCAGTTAATTTCATATTTTTTATAAATCTAAAGCGGAAAGAAAATTTGATAAAATATTTGCTCCTTGGGTATCATCTATAAAAGGGATTGTTTTAGAAATATGTATTTGGTCATCTATTGTCATTTCACCATTAGATGATTTGGCTGAATCCATTCCTTGAGATTGTGCTTCGGCTTTCTTTTCAATTTCAGAATTTGATTCTTCGGCCGCTTCATGTTTTGTAAATGCAATCCAAACAAATTGGTTATTTTCTTTCCATTTTTTAATAACCGTGGTTTCGTTGTTTCCGAATCCATCGGTAGTTTCATATTTAACAAAAAATTTATCTTGTTGTGACGGGCGAGCATGTAAATAATTATAAACTGCTTGTAATTCTTTCGGTGTAAATTCAATGCCCCGTCGTTGATTTATGTAACTATCAAAATCAGCATTAGTAACCATAGTTTTTGCAATTGTTTTTGGTTCATATGTGGAATTTTTATTTGTAAATTCATTTTCATTAACTAATAAATTATCAGGATTAGAAATATCTGTTACTCCACCCTGAATACCCATATTTTCTCTAATAGTTTTCAAACCAACCAAAAGCTTACGCTTTTGTTCTATAGTTAAGGTATTCTTATACTTTTTAATTTTTTCAAGTATATTTTTGTTCATTCTAATAAATATGTTAGCTTAATCTTAATCTATTTATTTTTATAAATTTTATCTAATATAATTTTAAAAATTTTTATATAAAAATAAATATTTTTTGCATTTTCATTTTATTTAATATATTTATATTTTAGAAATGCCGCAATTTTTTGCCGCCAACTGACCCAATAAGGGTCTTCGTTTTAATAATTTTCATTGAAGCTTTAATAGCTTTAAAAATCTATAAGGAATAAATAAATATGAATAGTAACCTTTTTAAAGAAGCTATTGCTGATGCCAAGGCGGTTCGTCAAACTGCGCTTGCCAATGCTAAGGTAGCCTTAGAAGAAGCATTTTCCGAAAGATACCAGAAAATGTTTGCTGAAAAACTCAGAGAAGAAACTGAAGAAGAATGTGCCACACCTGATATGGACACTCCGGATTTAGCGGATGAGTGTGGTTCGGGATGCAATACAGAAGAACTGGATGAGCTTATCGCAGAGCTGGAATCTGAAGTTGAAGACTCGTCCGGGACTGACGCGGGTGCGACCGCGCCACCGGCGAATGCTGGAGATATGGGTGCGCCCGAAGCGGGAACTCCATCAGTAGGTGCGGCACCGGCCGTTTGCCCTCCGGGTACAATTCCGTGTCCAGGAGCACCGGGCGGACAACCAATCCCCCAAGGACCATCTCCAATGGGTGGAGAGCAAAACTTTGGAGCCGGCGCTCCTCCTCCGCCTCCAATGGGCGGAGAGCAAAACTTTGGAGCCGGCGCTCCTCCTCCGCCTCCAATGGGCGGAGAGCAAAACTTTGGAGCCGGCGCTCCTCCTCCGCCTCCAATGGGTGGAGAGCAAAACTTTGGAGCCGGCGCTCCGCCGCCACCTCCAGAAAATCCACAAGACAAAAATGAAATGGATGAAGTTGATTTAGATGAACTTTTAGAAAGTTTAGAAGATGAACTTCGAGCAGAATATGAAAAAGAAGAGGGAGAAGTAGATGACCCAGATATGCCTGAAATTCCTGAAAACGTAAGTCTTTATGAACAAACAAAACTTGCCTCCTCGGGAATTGGAGGCGGAGTGGCGGGCGGTTCTCCTAATAAGAGACCAACTACTGCCTCAAGCTCTACTTCTAGGATTGAATCCGATGATACTAGTGATGAAGGGTTCCCGAGCATTGAACAGTCGAAGAAGATTTCCGACGCGGCTCGCCCAAATCGGGGTCCTCGTGCTACTAAAACAAATCTCTCAACCCCCTCGATGGGAGGAGGAGATGGATATGGTGGACAATCCGAGACAGGTATGCCAAACATCGGGCAGCCCAAGGTAACTAAGGATTCTCGCCCAAATACGATTTCGGAAAATTTATATCTTAAACAACAACTTAGCGAAGCAGAAAATGTTATTCGCTATGTTAAGGGACAGCTTAATGAGGTTAATTTGTTGAATGCTAAGCTGCTTTACACGAATAAGCTATATAAGCAATACAACATGAATAATGAGCAAAAAATGCGTATCATTGAAATGTTTGACCTCGCCAAAAATATTCGTGAAGTCAAGTTGACTTACGCCAATATCACGGAGGCATTAAATTTTGGTGGAAAAGAAGTGAAGAAGAAAGTTAATACTGCTTCTTCGGTTCAATCTATCACCGAAGGTCTCGCATCGGGCGTAGTCGCTTCAACCAAACCCAAGGCTATTATAACCGAGGGTAAGTTCGCCAGTAGAATGAAACAACTCGCAGGCATTCGAAGCGAACCAACAAAGAAGTAAACTGAATGCGAGATAACTAGGAAATAATAAGTATGGAAACTGTAAAAGAATTGTTGACCAATGCATTAAATCCTCAGGCACGTCTTATGGCCGAAACCCGTGGACTTGTGAACAAATGGGAAAAGACCGGACTGCTTGAAGGGCTTAAAAATGACATTGAAAAGTCGAACATGTCAATTTTGCTTGAAAACCAAGCAAAGCAATTAATTGAAGAGTCATCCGTAACCGGGACTCAGACTAATTCTGAGCAATGGGCCGGCGTGGCACTTCCGTTGGTGCGCCGCGTGTTCGCAGAAATCGCCGCTAAGGAATTTGTATCGGTACAGCCGATGAATCTCCCAAGCGGACTGGTGTTCTATCTGGACTTTAAGTACGGAACGAACCAAAACGTGTTTAAATCACAGCCATCATCGCAAGATTCGCTCTTCGGTGGTGTCTCGGGTTCAGAAGACCTTTACAATTCATGGAAGCTTGGTTCAACCAACGCTCCGGTAGGTGGTCTTTATGGTCCGGGAAGGTATGGATATACTATTAATGATACTGCAAGTGTTGTAGCTGTTTCGGTTGATACAGCATCCTTTGCAGACATCAACTTTGATAGTGGAAATAGCAATGACCCCGTTGCTGCGAGCTTGTCCGCATCACTTGCTGCCGGTCAGCTCTATACAATAACAACCGTTGGGTTTACGGCAACAGCATCCAAGGGAGGGTCGTATCCGGACCTTAATGCCGTACGTTCATTCATGCCTGCGGTTAATGGTATGGTGACTTGGTTCCCCGGATTCTCAAGATTCAATGGACCTGAGGCTGTATTTATAATTAGCTCTTCGGTTGATTTCATGGGAGAGCTTAAAACCAGTGCTTCGCCAACTGCATCTATAAATTATAGCTTGCAGCCGAAGGATACGAGTCGTGGTGACTTTGAAGACCGACTTGGGAAATGGGATACTAAAGATTCTCTTGGAACACAGACGGGACTAAACCGAGATATCGGTATTCCTGAAGTCAACCTCGAGCTTCGCAGCGAGCCAATCGTTGCAAAGACTCGTAGGTTAAAAGCAGTCTGGACCCCCGAGCTGGCTCAAGACCTTAATGCATACCACTCGATTGATGCCGAGGCCGAATTGACGGCTCTATTGTCCGAATACGTATCAATGGAAATCGACCTTGAAATTCTTGATATGCTTATTAACAACGCTCCGGCAATTAACAAGGAACGTTGGTCGGCTCGTCTCAACCGAGAAATCATCAAGACCGGACTGAATAGTTATGCGGTTGTGGACCAAGTAACAGCAGGAGCGGGTGGATACTATACCAAGGCAACTTGGTACCAGACTCTTGGTAACAAGATTCAAAAGGTATCCAACAAGATTCACCAGCTGACTCTCCGAGGTGGCGCTAACTTCTTGGTTGTAGGACCGGATGTAGCAACCATTCTGGAATCCATCCCCGGATATGTGGTTAATACTGATGGTGACAGTGCTAAGTTTGCAATGGGCGTAAGCCGAGTTGGAAACTTTGCTTCTAGGTTCCAAGTTTATAAGAACCCATATATGCAGGAAAACCTGATTCTTATGGGATTCCGGGGAAACAACTTCCTAGAAACGGGTGCTGTGTACTCTCCGTACATTCCTCTTATCCAGACGCCGTTAGTCTATGACCCGGTAAACTTCACGCCGAGACGTGGAGTTATGACTCGCTACGCCAAGAAGATTGTGCGTCCCGAGTTCTACGGTCTAATCTACGTATCTGATACAAACCAAGTATAAGCGAAAGCTTATTTATCAAATCGCAGAACCCCGCGTTGGCGGGGTTCTTTTTTTGTACACATATTATAATATTTAAATAAAATAAAAATATAATTCTTACAATATTCTTTATTTTTTATAAAGATAACTTAAATATTTATGTTTAATTAAACTCTTATGAATATTAAACGAAAATTTGGATGGAAACCACAAAAGGATGACCCTAGAGACTTTGGGTTTGAACGATTACTCCGGCTTAAAAATTATATTTATAAAGACCTTCCGCCAGTAGTAAATAATCGATATTGGTGTTCGGAAGTAGAAGACCAAGGTGAATTAGGAAGTTGTACTGCTAATGCATGGGCTGGTTTATTGGAATATAATGCTTGTAGAAATGGATTTGGAGGAAAACAATATCAAGATTTAAGTCGTTTATTTATTTATTATAATGAGCGGCTTTTAGAAGGAACAGTGGACCAAGATTCGGGCGCTTATCTTCGAGATGGTGCAAAAACTTTAGCAACAGAAGGTGTATGTGTAGAAAAAATTTGGCCATATAAAATTTCTAAATTTAAAGTTAAACCTAAAATTGATTGTTATAATAAAGCATTAGAAAGACGAATTCATAGCTATTATGCATTAAATTCTTTGGCTGATATGAAAACATGTATAGCTAATGGACAATGTTTTGTATTTGGATTTCTGGTTTATGAATCTTTTATGAGCAAAGAAATGGAAAAGACAGGTATTGCACAAATGCCTAAGCCAAATGAAAAATGTTTAGGCGGTCATGCTGTATTAGGAGTAGGATATAATGATTATCAAAAACGATTTTTAATTAAAAATTCATGGGGTAAAAAATGGGGACTTAAAGGAAATAATGCCGGATATTTTACTATGCCTTATGAATATATGTCTAATTGGAATTTAGTTTCAGATTTTTGGACAGTAGCTTTGACAGGATAATTAATATTTATAATCCTATTATTAGTAGTATTTTTTATTGACCCATGTCGTATTTCTGATATTATCTGTCTAAATGAAAACTACATGGATAATTGAAAATTTCGAAAAAGACCCTTCATATAGAGAGCTTATAGTGGCTGCTAAAGAGCTTGGATATCCCGTTGTTGAAATTAATGGTAACTACACAAATGAAATAATACGTAAACATTTAAAACAGAGTTCCCATTTTATTGAGAAATCTGCCGTTTATGATAAACAATGTGTTATGATTACTGGGACCATTAAGTTATGCAAAAATATGGCAGAAGAATTAAAGAATGAGTGCGCCCCTGTTGTGTTCTCCACGATGGAAAAGTATAAGTGTTCTGCCTACTACTCGCATTTCGGTCCTTATCTGTTCAATGATAAGTATTGTATGATGTCGCTTAAGGAAATAGTGCGGCAGAAGTATGACGTGTGGGGTCAATATGGTAAAGAGTGCCTTATCTTCATTCGCCCCGACTCGGGCGAAAAGACCTTTCGAGCAGGGCTGTTGGATATCGTAGATTTGGCTCAATTGCACGATTCCAATAAAGATGTTGAACATGAATTGATGCTGGTGTCGACGCCTAAGAACATTTTATGGGAAGGTCGTTTTGTGGTGTCCAAACAAAGGGGTATTATCGCATCTTCGACTTACAAGTTTCAAGGGAATGTTTGTATAATCCCCAGTGTCCCCGCAGAATGTACCAGATTTGTCAATCTTCTGCTCAAGGAAGTAGATTATGAACCCGACCCCGTGTTCTGTTACGACATATGCCAAGATAATGACAAGAATTGTTGGTTGATGGAGCTAACCAGCTTCTCATCGGCGGGTCTGTATGCTATGGACAAAAAATCAGTGATAAGGGGCGTTTCCGAGATTGCTGAAATGGAATACCTTAAAAAGTTTCCACCTAATTGAAACGAATCTAATATTTATATATAGCTATGATTTCATTTTATAATATTCTTAAAGAAGTCCTTACTGAAAGAATTTCATTTCAATCTTTATGGAATAGAAGTGAAGAAGGAAGAAAAGAACGTTCTCGTACTGATGTAGGTGTAAAACCCATGCGAGTTATGACCTTAGATGAAAATGAGGCATGGGCATTTTCTTACAAATCATCTCCCTCGACTACTGGAATGCGATGGCATGGATATATTCAATTTTTTAAAGAAAATGTAAGAGCGTCCCAAAATGCTGCTCAACTCGAATGCATGGTCGATTGTGATTGTCCCGATTATCGATTTCGATATGCATATAATAATGCACAGGCGGGAGTTGGTCGTATAGGAAAACATCCAGAGTGGAAATTTGGGAATGAAAATAATGGTCAAAAATGGCGTCCTCGAAGCGAGGGGGGCGTAGGAGATTATGGAATAGGTATGTGTAAGCATTTACTTGCCCTTGGAAAATACTTAAAAACTAAATTGTCACCTGATATTTCAGATTCAAATGATTCTTATACAGACAGTCGCTCTGGGTTTGATACTTTATCTGAAAATATAAAAAGAGAAATTCTTTATGAACGATTTGAAAATTTTGTGAAAGAAAATCCCGAATTTATTGTAATGTATGAAGATGAATCCAATTAAATTAAGCCATCTTTTAGAAATTGTTAAAGAAGCCCATGAAAAAGGAGAATGGTGGATTGATAGTACGGGGGAAATTTCTCATGAAAAAATTAAATCGTCCAATTTAGCTTTAAAAGATGGGTACAAACATATGAAATCTTCTGAGAATAAAATTGAAATTTTAACTTGGTCACTTCAACCTGAAGATTTAAATATTATTATACTGGGCATTGAAAAAATTATAAAAATTAATTCTATAGAAAATGACCCCGATATGGAAGTTGGTAAAGATGGTTATATTGGTCCTCGAATAGATATTTTAGTAAAGAAAAAAAATAAACAATTTAAAAATATTCCATTTGAAATTCTTAAAAATCGTCTTCCTTCTTGGTTAAAAAATTATGATAAAGGAAAAATATTAAATTCTAAAAATACAATGAATGAAAATAAAAGCTTCCACCATTATCATAAAGAATATCGTTTATATGAAGGAGATAGACATATTGTTGCTATGTTTAATGATGGCAGCCGTTTAATGTTTGAAATTCATTTTCGGAATAACCACGGAAAAGACCGAGATACATGGCGTCGACGAGCCCTTACTTGTTGGAAATCAATTGCAAATGAAATTCACCGAAATGTTCAATTAACAGAAGTTGGAAATCCGGTACAAAAAACATGGAAAGAAAGTTTTCAAGAGGCGCTTAAACATCCTAAACTTAAAGAATATATTCGACAATCTCATCACCAAAAAGTATTTGATGATGCGGGGTATCCGGCTGAAGTACAAGGAAAACCCGCGCCTTGCATAGATGCTGTTAATTTTACTCATCAAGGTTAAATTTAATTTTTAATAATATTATAATATTTATAATTAATCTATTTAAGAATCTATGGTTTCTATTCCAAGTTTTAATGAAATAATTTCCCAATCATATTTTTCCATAAGTCGAATTAATGTTTCTCTCCTAATTTTATGCCATTTACGTTGATGCGCATTATAATAATGTATCCATGTAATAAAAGTAGCGGGAATTCGTCCTTTATAACCCCATTTTCCTGTTTCTCTGGAAAGTCCCGTTGCTTTCATTGATGCTTTGTCTATAAATAAATTATCTCTGTCATAATAAGAATTTTGACCTGCTGTGATATCAGCATCATAATCAGGAGCAAGTAAATTAGGGTCCGGTACTTTAATTTCAAGAATGACAGGATATCTATAATAAGAAGATTTATTATTTTGAGCAGCATTCCAAGCATAAAATTGAGCTGCTTCAAAATTTGCTGCTAAGAAAATATGATATGGATGATAAATTCCCTGGCGGGTAAAATTTGATGTACCTCTTGTTGGGTCAAGACCCCATTTTAAAATACTTTCTAATTCTCTATTAGAAGTTCCATGATACATCACCCTTGGAATTTCACCCTTAATTTTTTTAATAGGAATGTCTTTTTCCATCATATCGCCACTTTCAACACTTCCAAGATATCGATAAGTAATAACTTTAACACCAAGATGTTGAGCAGCTTTTTTAACTTGTAGTGATGTTTGTGGAATAATTTCACTTGAACTCCATACAATAAGAGCTTTATTATTCGGTAGCCATTCTCCTACTAAAACATCAGGCCCCATATCAGAAGCCATTTGAAGAAAATCATATACATCAGTCGAATGCGATACATATTTATCGTATCCAGGATGTAATTCTAATGTTCCTAATGCACTGGTAAAATTACTATTTTCATCTAAAATAAATAAATTTTCTTTATAAATTAAAATATATTTATGGTCTTTATCTTTTGAAGACAAATCTGTTTCCTTTAATTCTTTAAGAATTATATTTTCGAATAATTTATCAGGAAACTCCCCCGTCCGATAAAAAGTTATAATATCTTGTAAAATTTTATTGGGGGACGTTCCTTTTTTATATTGTTGTTCGGCATTGCCATATTTCTGTGATTTTACAACTAATATTATATAACCATTAAAAATTTTAAATAAATGCCGAAGTTGTTCAATTTGTTGTTGAGTGGGCTCGTGCCACATTTCTACAAATGGTTGATTTCCGCCTGTTCGAATTGCCCGACAATCTCTCATAAAAGCTTTTACATAAACAAAGGCCGAGCCTTCATTATCATTGAATAGTTTGATTCCAAGTTTAGAATATATCGTCGCAATTTCTCGATGGTCTAAATCTCGTCCGCCTCCTGTTCCAGAGCTCAGATTTATAAGGAATCCATTAGGAAGAATATAGCCTGCATTTAATATATTATATGCGGCTCCAAAGTGACGCATAGCGGCTCGTAAAACTTGTTTACAATCATAATCACCTTTAACAACATTTGATTTGTCTTTAAGGTGCATAACAGTTGCAATAGTTTCTACCCAATCTTTATAAATTTTTCTATCAATAACATCTGGAGCACTATTATGTGGATTAGTAAGAAATTTAGTAACGGATTGTTTACAATCTTCGGCCCCTCGCATATCATATCCCTTTTGAACCATAATACGATTAATTCGTGCCCATTGAGAAAGAGAAATATCATCCACACTGGGAATTCTTAGATTTCCTTCAGGAGTTATTTCGACTCTTTCTAATAATGATACTAATTTAATCATATTGGCTTAATAAATTTTATTGGTATATTATGACCAACAATAATTGTATAAGGAGAAACGCCATCACTATTTGGAAAATGAACTTCGCCAGTTAAATCTAAACCTCTATAAATATAATCCTTTAATAAATATTCTGTTGTTTCGGGTTCAAACTCCAGAGTAAGAAATGCATATCCAACCGATTCCATAAATGCATTTAAGTTTATTTCTAAACAAATATTGCCATATATGCCGGTATCATATTCTTCGGGATTAGATGTAGTAAAAATACCACGATAATTTTGATTAGTAAGACTTGTACCATTCGATTGAAGAATTTTACCTGATTTTTGTATTTCTTCCCATTTTTCTTTTGTTGTCCAATGATAAACTATTCCTGGATTTCTTTTTAAATCATATAATGAAGATTCAATCCAAGGATTATAAATTTTTTCGGGGTCAATTCCTAATTCATCAGCATTGTCAACATCAAACAAATCAATAAATTCTTTAATATCTTCGACATACATATATTCTACATTTTCTGTATCATCATTATAAAGATATGCGACTTGTTTTTCATCCCATATACGAAGAATTTTATGTTTAAAATATCCTTTGATATTTATATTAAATTTTTTTATAAGTTGTTTAATAATTACTATATCAATACCATACCCATCTTCTTTGAGATAATCTAACCAGTTATCCCATTTATCCACGGAATCATATTTATCTTCAGTAATTCTTTGGATTCTTTTATGGGATTTTATTGTTTTTAATAAAGAAGCTAGTTTAATCATAATATTTATAAAATAGTTGAATTTGATATCTAGTACAAATAATAGCCATACTTTTATAAATATTTCATTTAATTGTATAAATTAAATTTTAATATTTATTTCTAAATTTAATTTTGTAACATTTTATATATAGCTTTTATTAATAATACCTTTAAATTTATTGCCATATCTCGTTAAATTTTTGTATTGCATTCTTGAAAAATCGAGCTTTTTGAGAAGACACGTCACCCCAAGTATCGCCACCACAAAAAGATATAAATAGTTCGGCGGCGGGGGCGTTCAGCTTTTTGCCCGGCCCCCGATATATTTCTATATATTGTTCTAAAATAATATTTTTTAATTTTAACATATTAAATTTCTTTATGTTTTTTTCTTCTTTGCGGAGGAAGTTTAATTGATTTTCTATTAAATAGAATATCTGGATTTATAACATAAATAGAAGGAGCCTCAAATTGTCCTTCATATACCCAGAAAGCAGAATACCCATTTTCATTGGCTTGTTCAATTGCCGATTCTATTTCTCTTTCATCTCCGCCGAATGGAAGCTTAGGAGCTCGATAAATTCTACTAGAGTCGATTTCAGCTGTTTCTATCTCTTTTCCTGTTAACGAATATCCACGTGCCTGTTCTATAGACGTAGCATAAAATTCTCCTCCCTCATTTGAATAAGATACTCCCCGGTATATTTTTATACGCCTTTCTAAAATGACATTTTTTAATTTTATCATATCCATTTAAATTTATCTATTTTAGTTTTTTTAATGGTTTTCCAATCTATTTCGCTTTCTTGAGATAAATCATTAATATTAACCATTCCTGTAAACATAGACCTATCTGTATTGTCCCAATGTCGGCTAGCATGTTCTTTATCGGGCGATACATATAAATTAGGAGGCAAATACCCTTCTTCTTTTATTTTATGACATAAATTAGTATTATGTAATCCATATATACGAACCGATTTTCCGGCGGGATTAACCAATTGATTTACTAATTGTATTGTTTCAACTGAAGCTTCATCATTGCCTTCAAAAATTTCTAATACTTTTCCATTTTGGTCTATTAATATTCCTATTTCTGCCCAATATCCATCTACATTTGGTTTGGCAGAAACATAAACAGGAAATGGAAAAAATTCTTCTACTTTAAATTTAAATTCTCCTTGTTGTTCCAGTAAATTATTTTTAATAAATTTTATATTGATATGAGGAACATTTAAATTTTTAGTCAATTTAATAACCTTAGTCATAACTTCATTTAATAAATTCAAATAATCTTTGGCCCATCCATTTTCTTTAGGATTATCCGAATAATAAAATTCTTCGATAGTTCTTAATAAACTAATAACATCCTGGCTAGTCCATTTACTTGCTATAAGAGATTCAACATCTTCAATAGTAATATTTAATTGTTCATTTTCTCTTAAAATAGATTTAAGCTTTATCATATTACCGTATTCCTTTAGCAATATTCAATGCTTGTTGTTTTGTCATATAAGGATTTTTATACCACGCTTTACGAAGAGATTTCATAATTTTTCCAATACGCGGACCGGGTTCTATACCCATAGCAATTAAATCTTCTCCTGTAATAGGAAGAGTTACTTTATCCATTTTCATATTTTCTTGTCGCAAACGTTGCCGAACCATTTCAATTTGTCCGGGCATAGTTGAAGAATCCGCATGAGATATATTATCAGCATGTATAACATCCAATAAATGTTCTAAATACTCTCCCATTTCAATTTTAAATTCGCGCAGAGTGGCGTCAGATAATTTTGAAGCATCATCGCCTCCGTGTTTTAATTTCATATGATATTTACACCCAAGTTTAACCGCGTCAATATCTATTTGTGGATATTTAAGATTCGACATAACCTTTTGAATAACGTCGGGTCCGGCCTCTTCGTGTCCATAAAAATGAACTCCGGTTTTTGTTACGGTGCGCGTAACAAGCTTGCCAATATCATGAAAAAGAGCCATTCGCCTACGAATTAATTCAGGCGGTGTTTTATCAAGAACTGCCATTGTATGGTCAAATACATCATCGGTATGATGAGCATTTTGCGTCATGCCAATCATTTGAGCTAGTTCCGGAGAAACATATTTTAATAATCCCAATTCGTTTAATTTTCGAAAAGCGGTGCTTGGGTCTTTGGTAACAATTATTTTATCTAACTCATCACGAATTCGTTCCCGAGAAATAAATTTAAGCCACTCTGCATTTTTCTTGATATTTTCTTCGGTTTCTTTAGAAAGGGAAAATCCTTTTTGAACCATAAATCGAATGGCACGTAACATTCGTAAAGGGTCTTCCCTAAAAATAATTTCGGGGTCCGAAGTAGTAACAAGTTTCCCTTTTTTAATATCATTAATTCCCTCCCCAGTTAAGTCGTGTATTTGCCCGGATGTTAAATCTAACATCAAACTGTTACAACGAAAATCTCGGCGAAAAACATCATCGGACAATGTTCCGGGAAGAACCTTAATCGGTTTTCGATTACCTTTTTCATAAAATTCTTTACGAGCCGAAACTGCTTCTACATCCACGCCTTCTAAGTTTACTCCATTATAAATCCCCGTTAAATCAACTTTAGCGGTTCCAAATCTCGGAAAAACAACAGGATTAGAATATAATGAATAATAATTATTATAATCTTTAACTGCTTTAATAAAGGCGGGGTCATTTTCTAAAGGAGTAGATTTAGGCGCACCATAATCATCGACTTCAATATGAGATGGAAAAGTTGGCGGGGGCGTAGTTGGTCCCTTATAATTACCCATTTCTTTAGCTAACCATGAAGTAAATTTTAAAGCTCCAAAAATAGAATTGCTGACTATAGTTAAATCAATATCCTTGGGAGTTTTTCCCATAATCATATCTCGAACAGGGCCGCCGGCCAAATAAACCATATTTTTAAATGGCCCTGTATTAACTTTTTCCTTTAAAAAGTCTATTGCCGCTTTGGCTTGTTCATCGGTTATTGCTTCTGTAAGTAAAGATTTATCTTTTGATGTAAGGAAATTTATTAATTTATCTAATTTTTCAAAAGAATTCCAAACTCCTATATCTCGAAATGCTGATTTAGGATGAGTTTCTTCAAATGTTTTAGCCGCGGCGGAATAAACCATTAAAGCAAAACGATAAGTTTCCATTCCAATTTCAAAAGTAATTTTATCAATCTTATCTTTTAAATTTGAAAAAGAATTCATATATTTTTTTACTGATGGAGAAATTTTTTGAGAAACATTAATTAAATTAGATATAATATTTTGTGAAAATTCATTACGTTGTAAATTTAAATAAAGAGGCTTGCCATATTCTAAAAGAGTCTTTTTTATAATGTATATTTCTTGAGCTATATGTTCTGCTTCGGTTGATGTAATAGAGGTAGATTTCCCTAAACTGCGGTCAATAGAACCAAGAATACAATGAGCAGCTTCCAAAATTGTTTGTAACCCCACTTCATATTCAGTATTATATCCAAATCCTCCTCCGGGTGGAATTCCGCCATAATCTTTATCACACCAGCTAAATTCCAAAATATTTTTAAGCTTAATCATAATTTCCTTTTACAATCCTTACTCCATATTGTTTTGATAATCTTTCAACAACATGTTTTATATAAGATGTACCAGATGTTGTATAAGGACCTGTATCTAAAACTCCACCGTATTTTTTAATAAGACGAAAAAAAGATTCTAAAAGAGATTTAGCATATCCTTTATTTTTATCTTCTTGTTTAGGAGTACAAATATTATCAAGATAAAATATACGGGCAACTGGCTCATATCTATATCTTAAATATGATTTTGGAGTTTTTAATTCATATTCCCAAATACCATCCCCAACCAAAGATTTTTTTTGGATTGTAATCTGATTTAAATCTTGAGTTTCAATTTCTTCACGCATAGAAGTAGATTTTTTCTTTTTTATAGTATTATTAGGTTTATAAAAAGAATGATTCCCAATTTCTGTAGTTTTTATCATACTTCTCATCCATGATGGATGTACTAATTTTGGATTAAAATAACATATGGCTCCTTTTGTAATATCAGGAAGGTTACCTTTAGATGCTTGATATACAATTTTAATAGCTTGTTTCCACTGTTCATCATTTTTAACTTGTTTAGCAAATGTTAAAGCTACTTGTTCTGGATTAGATATATTATTCCAAGCCGAAAATTGTTTAGAAGCTAATGCAATATCTTTGGCTTTTTTAAAATCTCCTTTAGCTCTATTCATAATAACATTCATTACAGCTTGCATTCCCCGTTCGCCTTCACCTCGAGCTTCCTTCCATAAAGTTGCAGCTAAAATATATTCATTTGTAATATTATAAGTTTTAGGTGAAGTAGTTGATACAACTTGCACTATAGCTGGTGGCATATCTATAGATTCGTGCATATTGGATTGTTTTTGTTTAATCAACTCTATAATTTTTATAAGTGATTGTCCAGCATTTTTAATGAGCTCTTCTAGTCCAAAATGCATTGGATAAGGCCATTTTCCCCATTCTACCCATTTAAAATTATCATTTTCCCAATTAAGTCGAGGATAAAATTGAAATGGGACAAGTATAAGATAATTATGACATTTAAAGTTATATTTTTTATCAGTAAAAGTCCAAAGATAAACTATTTTATAATTTCCATTATATTTAGTTTCTTCTTTAATTTCTCTTATAAGAGCATTTTCGGGCGATTCATTTTTATCTATTTTTCCTCCCCAAGTTCCCCATGTAAGAGGTTCAAAATCAACTTCGCTACTACGATGGGCCAACAAAATACGACCCGTGTCTTCGGCAATAAAAATGCCTCCTACTGCTCCCCGCCCATCGTCCCAATATTTTTTATTAATACTGGAGGAATCTAAATCGTTATATTCATCTTCATCTTCATCTTCATTAAGATATAATTTATATGGTAAAAATTTCATATAGGTTAATAGATATAATATAAATAGAAAAATAAATTGCTAAATATTTCATTTTAAAGAAGATGTTTTATTTATTATCACAAATAAGTTATTATAGTAATATCAAAATGTTTTCTCTTAATTACATGTCTTTATATTTATAAGAAAGAGAATTTTATAGATAATAATTTTATGGCCATAAGTAATCAAGCTCTAATTCGTTTTCCTGGTAGCGGGTCAGCCGTCGCAGGAAATACTGCCTTTGGTATGTATGACAACGACCCCCAATTTCAAAAAGATTGTTATAATTCTATGATTTGGGCTGCTCGCCGGCTCGGGTATCCTACCGTTGCTATTGAAATGATAGATATACAGTTTTATGCTGCTTTTGAAGAAGCCTGTAACGTTTATAATGCCAAAGTTAATGAGTACAATATGATTAATAATATGTTGGCTTTACAGGGGCTTAATCGAAATACAAGTATTACGGGGAGGGTTGTACAAGGGTCTGGCCTTACACAAATTATAAATATTGCTAAAGATTATGGGTCTGAAGCAGGAACGGGCGGAAAAATTGATTGGAAAAAGGTAAGTATTCAAATTAATCCGATGCAACAAGATTACGATTTACAGGCTCTTATAGGAGATGTTTTTGAAAATTGTGACCGTATTGAAGTTAAAAGAGTATTTCATTATCGCCCCCCCGCTTTTGCTCGTATCTATGACCCGTTTTCTATGACGGGTATGAGCTATTCTAACGTTTTACAAGAGCTAGGATTTGGTGCGTATTCTCCGGCCGTTCAATTTTTAATGACACCAATTTTTGAAGATTTACTGCGAGGACAAGCCATACAATTTAATGATTTGGTTCGTAAATCAGCTTTTTCATTTGAAATGGTAAATAATCGGCTTCGAATTATGCCAATTCCAACTACTAGCTTTAAATTATGGATTGAATATATTAATGAACGAGAAAGATATGAAGCATCTGCTCTTTCTCCAGCCGGGTCTGCGGGACAAGTTTCATCAGATTTTGCAAATATACCATATGTAAATCATCCTTATTCAACCATTAATGACGCTGGAAAACAATGGATTCGAGATTATTTCCTTGCTAATTGTAAAGAAATTCTTGGAGCTATTCGACAAAAGCATCAAGTTATTCCAATTCCCGGAGGTGAAGTGACTCTTGATGGAGCCGAACTTCGCTCGGAAGCACAACAAACCAAGGAACGTCTGTTAGATATTTTGAAAGAACAACTCGAGGCAGCGGGAAGGTTCAGCCAAATAGAAAAACAAGCAGCAATGTCTGAACAAATTCAAAATACATTAAAGGGAGTTCCTTTACTTATTTATGTGGGCCTTTGGATGTTTTGTGCAATAATTATTGGTATATAAATATGAATTTACCCGGAAGATATTTTTCAGAAAGAGACATTTCATTCATCAATGGTATTAATGATGAATTATTAGGCGATGTTATTCAAACAGAAGTACTTTGTTTTAAAATGTGTGCGGATGCTACAAAAATAAATATCTATGGTGAAAGCAGTGCCAAATCAGGTAAACAATATTACCCACCCGTACAATTAGTTTGTTTGGTTGACCGGGCCGATATTTCTACTGATGCCGATGATTTTGGACCCGACCGTAAACAAAATGTAGTTTTTAAATTCATGGAAAAAGATTTACAAGCTCTTAATTTTTATCCTCAAACAGGAGATTTAGTACATTTTAATGACCGTTATCATGAAGTAGATGATATAGTTCAAGAACAATTTTTAGGAGGAATTCCAGATAAATCCTTTAGTATAATTGTAAATACTCATTATACCAGTCTTAGCAAAATTGATTTGGTAGAAAGGCAGTCATAATCTATGGGTCGCTGGCAAGGCAATATAAAAAATCCCGCTCCAAATGCGGTTAAAGAAACTATTGAACGAAGTGAAAAATTTATCACTGACAATGACCCCACTGCTTTCGTTAGTAATAACCGAGCTGAACAAGTACGGCGTGATAAAGATAATCAAAAAGATTTCACTATCACTTTTTATGATATAGATGAAACTATTCTTACTCATCTCCAACGACTCCAAATTCAAATTACAGATATAGGAAAACGAGTTAATGTTCCCATTTTCTTTGGACCACCGGAGCGATGGGTCTCGGCTCAAAGAGATGGATATATCAGAGATAAACAAGGTAAAATCATGCAACCCGCCATGATTATTAAAAGGTCTAATTCAGAAAATGACCAATCTCTAATGTTTTTTAACCGATATCTTGATACCCCATCTATAAAATTATATTCTGAAAAAAATAAATATACCAAATTTAGTGCGCTGACGGGACAAAATGCACCCGTTAATGAAATTTTTAATGTCCTTGTTCCTAAACATATGATTCTTACTTACCATTGTATTGTATGGACTGCTTTAGTTGAACAAATGAACGAAGTAATACAAACCATTCTTTATAATACTCAAGATTACTGGGGCAGTAAAAAAGGATTTCGATTTCGTGTAAATATTGAAGGAAATTATACTCATAATATTGAAATTCAATCTGGCGACGAACGTTCTGTAAAAACCGAATTTGATTTACGTACTCATGGATATATCTTGCCCGATACAGTAACTCATTTAGAACGTCATAAAATGACTACCCAAAAACGAATGACTAAGAAAAAATTTATTATGGGTATAGAAGTCGTTAAATCAGATTTTGAATTATCACAACAATTAAATTATCAAGAAAAATGGAGAAGTCCAAAATATCCCAATTTAAGATATGATACTGTTATTCCCGAACCCGGTATAACAGTAGATACAACAATTAAAGATAATAGTTTCCTTGAGGCCGGCCCCCACGTAGGAATTAAAGTAGATAATTCTCCTTTGTTTTTGCGAATTGTTCCCGTTCCTACTTCTCAAAACGCAGGCGGTCAAGACGGAGATATATCTTATGACGATAAATATTTATATGTTCATATTGACCACCAATGGAAATGGGTAGCTATTTCAGAATTCACAAACTCATGTGAAGACGGTATGCCTCTATTTGGAACCCCAGGCTCTATCGAATTTAATAATAATTTTTTCTATATTTATAGTAAAGGAATGTGGAGAAAAGTTGCTTTGTCCGAATTTGGTTCGGGTGCAAATGGTCATCCGGGAGATGTAATGTTTGATACTAATTATTTCTATCTCTTTACAGGCGGACAATGGAAGCGAGTGGCATTAGCATCACTTAAATCAAATACAACAAGTTGCTTGGAAAAGCCGTCTCCCGAAGGATATCCGCCCGAAGGATTTTCAAAACTTGTATTATCTACGACCCAATAAGACAATATGAATTATAATGTAAAAGATATTTTTTTAGAACGAGCAACAGCAAATAAAACTTTTGAAGAATATGCTCTTCGTACTCAACAAAATGGTGTTGTTGTTACCGATTCATATGGAAATTTAGTAATTATATCAACTTCTTCTTTTTGGGAAGCATCTTCTAATAATACAATTTCTTCCTCTTATGCTTTGACCGCATCGTATGCGGAAAGTGCATCATATGCGGAAAATGCTTATAGCTCAGAAATATCTAATACAGCCTCATATATTTCTATTACAAATTATTCTTTATATTCTACAATTTATACTTCTTCGATGCATTGGATAACATGTAGTTTTCTTACATCTAGTCAAATTGTAGATTTTAAAACCGGGTCTGTAATTTATGCTTTTACATCAAGTGACCATCCTTCAGATGGACAATATGCTGATATTATTTTATATATTAATAATACATTTGAAGGAGAAAATTCAGCTTCTTTATCATTTCCTTCTGAATGGATAAATGTAGCGGGAAGTTGGCCTACCCGCATTAATAAAGGTAAAAAAGCAATAATATGGCTAAGAGCATATGATTTTAATACGGTTATTGGAACATATAATAAACAAGATTAAATGCATGTAAATCCATCCATAATAGGAATTTTAATTGCTGCAAGTGCCAATAAAACGGCATCATTTAATCCTTTATTGGATGTTACTCATACTGATGCGTCTTGGTATGCAGCCGATAAAGAAACAAAATATATTAATAATGATACTGCATCTGTATGGACCGATTTTGGAATAAACGGAAGAAATCTTGGAAGTGCAGGTTCAGTTATAGGACCATATTATAAAACAAATAAAATTAATTCTTTACCCGTATTTGAATTTTCCGCTTCAATGTATTTAACAGCTTCTTCTACACATACTAATAATTTTTTCAGAAATGAATATAAATCTGTATTTTTAGTATTTATGGAAACAAATCTTTCACTTAATTGGTGGGAAAAAGCATTGATGGCTTGTGACCCAGGAGGCGGTAACAATGATAAATGGATTTGGAGCATAAATGCCTCGGGCCAGGTGATATGGGAATGTCATCTTAAACTTACTAATTGCGATAATGAATTAAAGTCAACCACAAACAATGTATTTGCAAATACATGGACAATAGCTGAATTTGTAAGAGACGACGTAATAGTAAATAACTATATTAATGGTACAGTTAAAATAGAAGATGCTTTTTCTTATTGTTATCCCACATCTATAAACGCTCCATTTTCAGTTGGATGGGCCGAAGGAAATTCGGCAAATACATTTACAGGACACATGGCCGAATTATTATTTTATAAAGATGTACTTTCAACATTTGACCGGAAACGAGTGGAAGGATATTTAGCTTGGAAATATGGATTACAAGAAAAACTTCCTGTGAGTCATCCTTATTTATCTGCGCCACCAACAACATCTAGGTTATTACAATAGTTATGTCATTTGACAGCACTCCAAACAGATTGGAAGCGGCCTTTATACAAAGGGATAAGACCAATAAATATTATGAACAGATTAATATTTCTGGTTCCAATCTTGTTGTTTACCTTGATGAAGACGGGTTTTTAACCGCCGATAAAGTAAACGTATGGGCTGCCAAGTATAGTATAGGTGGCGGCGGGGGAGGGGGCGGAAGCGGAGAAACATCGATTAGTTCTTCTTGGGCAAGTTCGTCTATTCAATCTTACTATTCCACACAATCTCTTTATGCAACGCAATCCATTTCAGCTTCTTATGCAAAAACTGCTTCTTATGTAATAGGATTGGCTGGAAATTCGAATAGTTCTTCTTGGGCAAGTTCGTCTATTCAATCTTACTATTCCACTCAGTCGCTTTACGCAACCCAGTCACTTTACGCAACAAATTCTATATTTGCTTTACATGCTGATTTTTCAGACGGGGCATTTATTGCAATAAGTGCTTCATGGGCCTCATCGAGTATTTCATCTTCTTATACATTATCATCTTCCCAAGCTGAGACTGCATCTTATATAGAATCAAATAATATTATAGGAACGGTTTTATCATCTTCTTATGCTTTAACTGCTTCTAATGTTGAAACATCTTCTTTTGCAGAAACAGCTTCTTATTCTAATACATCTTCAATTGCACTTTTTACTTTTTTTGCAGATAATACTAATATTGCAATAAGTGCTTCATGGGCTTCATCCAGCATTTCATCTTCATATTCGGAAACATCTTCTTATATTCAATCTGCTTCTTATACTTTAACATCTTCTTATTCTTTAACGGCTTCTTATATTTTTGGTGGCAGCATTGAAGACGGGGGGTCATATAATATAAGTGCCTCGTGGGCTTCATCCAGCATTTCATCGTCTTATTCGATATCATCGTCTAATGCTGAAACGGCTTCTTACATAACTTCAGATAATGTTATAGGAACTATTTTATCATCTTCTTATGCGTTATCTTCTTCTTATAGTTTAACGACATTTAATGCAGAGACATCTTCTTATGTTGAAACCGCATCTTATTCTAATACGGCCTCGGTTGCAATTTCGTCAACTTTTGCAAATACTTCTGATATTGCAATAAGTGCATCTTGGGCCTCGTCCAGTATTTCTTCATCTTATTCATTAATTGCTAGTAATGCATATAATGCAATTTCAGCATCATATGCTCCGCAAAGTGGTGTTATTGTAAATGCTGAATCCGCATCGTATATTTTAGGAAATTTAGTGGATGGTCCTGTATCCCAATCTATTTCTTCTTCATTTGCATCAAGTTCTATATCAGCTTCCTATGCTAATTTAGCGGAAACTGCTATAAGCGCTTCTTGGGTATCCGCTTCTGTTTTTATTACCTTGGCTCAAACAGCTTCTTTTGTTACATCCTCTAATATAGTAGGAATTGTAGAAAGTGCTTCTTATGCTTATTTTGCTGAATCTGCTTCTGCATTAACTTTTATTCCTAATTTAGCAAATCTTACTACACAATCTTTATTTTCTACACAATCTTTATATGCAACACAAAGCATATCATCATCTAATGCTGATACAGCTTCTTTTGCTTTTACTTCATCATTAACAATTTCTTCATCATATTCATATACTTCATCCTTTTCTTTTTGGACAACTACAGCATCATATGTATCTGCTTCGGGAGTAGATGGCTCGGTATCTGCATCAATATATGCAATTACATCTTCATATGCATGGAATGCCGCAACCGCATCCCGAGCTATTTCAGCTTCGTATGCTCCAATGACAGAAGAAATAGATAATGCTATTTCGGCGAGTTATTCCGAGACTGCAAGCTATGCAGAATATAGTCAATTTGCATCCCAATCGTTAACATTAGACCCATACTCTGAGTATTCTATAAGTGGTTCTTTCTCAGGCTCATTTTTTGGGTATTTAACTGGATTAGCATCTTCAGCAAGTTGTGTTGAAACAAGCTCATTATCCTTTTTATCATATACCTCTCATACATCAGATTTTGCTCTTGATTCCATGTTTGCTTATTCAGCAAGCCATGCAGTTACTTGCAGTGTTTATATTACAAACTATCAAACCGCTTCAGTTTTTTCGGCTTCATTTGCTTCTCAATCATTTTCGGCAAGCTATGTTCCAATGGGAAGGTCAATTGTTTTATGTGCGGCTTATACACCTTTAATAACTGGACCAGACGCCGCCGAATATATTATACCTTTTAGTCCATTGGGCGATGGAACAATTCCGGTTACATGGAATGTTAAAAAATTTACTATTAGAGCCCAAACGCCAGAAACTATAAAAACAACAATAAATATAGAAAAATCCACGGGTACAGGAATTTTTAATCCTGAAATAATCGGGTCTCTAACTCTTCCGTCTTCGTCATATGAAGAATATAGCGGGTCAATACCGTCACAAACATTAAACAGTGGTGATAAAATTCGGTTTAATGTTATTAATCTTGGATTTTCTAAAAACTGGACTATAATAACTGATATTTCTAACGCTTAACTCTATTTATAAACAAATATGGCTACATCTCAATTTACAGTTTATTCAGCATCAGACCCCTATGGTCCCGGTCCAATAACAGGAACAACGGGGTCTCTTTTGAAAATTTTAAATGCTTGTTTAGTAGATGGTTATGAAGGAAAGCCCGCAGCAGGGTGGGAAAAACCATTTCCTGATATCTCTTCTTCGCTCGGGTGTTTTCGAAATAGTGCGTCCGGAACAGGATTCTATCTCCTCGTAAATGATTCGGGAGGGTTTGGGGGAGCGGCTGAAGCATCCCTCGTGGGGTGGGAAACCTTGCATAGCCTGACTTCTTCGAATTATGGTCCGGAACAGAGAAATCATTATACGGCATCGATTGGGGCTGGATGGGGACAATTTCCTACCCCGGAACAATCTCTTACGGTTGGTAAAGTAGTTACAAGAAAAAGTGTAGATGCAAATTCTATTCCGAGATATTGGGCAATTTTTGCTGATAAGTACACCATGTACATGTTTATTTCAAATGGAGCCGTTGCTAATTGTTATACGGGATGGATGTTTGGAGATATATTTTCTTTGGCCGGAAATAAAGATAGATATCGTTGTATGATTGTTGGAAGAGAAAGAGATGATATTTCAACACTGGCTGCATCTTTTATCATACCTTCTTCGAAAAACCCTCCTTCCCCTTCATTGACGTGGGATATGTTTGACCAATCTTACATTTACAATCCTTATTCCCCTTCTTCAATACCTAATTCGGGGTTATCTGGATATTGTATTGGACATTATATGGCAAGAACGGCGGGCGGCGGCGGCTCTTCTATTCAAGTGGGGAAAAATTTTGATACGGGAAAGGGCTGCGTTGGTCATGGGGGTTCAACGTGTTGGTTTGGGCACCCCATGTTAGGATGGCTTCCGGCTCCAAATCCTACAGATAATTCTTATTACTTATCTCCTGTGAATATTATTGAGCCTAATGCCTCTTTAATAAGAGGAAGATGGAGAGGAATATATCAAGTATGCCATCAATCAAATAATTTTACAGATGGTCAAATTTTTCAAGGCTCGGGAGATTATGCTGGAAAATCCTTTATGATTGTTAAAAATATTGGTTCTTTGGGAGGATTTTGTGCGGTGGAAATTTCACCAACTGTAGAAACAAATTAAAATTATGGCATTTAAAATTTTCAGGCCTGGAATTGAAGAAGCCCCGTATCTTTATGGAGACACAGGGAGTTTATTATCGGTTTTGGATTATTGTTTAATTACTGGTTCGGGATGGCTTAAACCAATTCCAAATACAGGAAGTTTTCCTGCTCAGCCAGATACAATGACTTATGCTTGTTATCAACAACCCACGGGGTCGGGAAAAGTATTATTTTTAAATGATGGCCAGCCACATAGCACTGCATTGGCAAGGGAGGCATGGGCAACAGGATGGGAAGTTATTCTTGATTTGTCGGCATCCGTAAAAAACAGTGTTGGATATGGAATAGCTCCATTTCCAACATCGTCTCAGTTAACATCGGGAATGTCTGCTCCTTATGGACATGTAGTTATTAGGAAAAGTGCAACCGCCGATAAAGTTAATGACCGGCCATATGTTCTCGCAGCGGATTCAAGCTCATTTTATCTACTTATAAAAACCGGAGATAAAAATAGTTATTTTGGATTTGCATTTGGAGATTGCTATTCTTTTGTAAGCGGAACTATTGACCCATATAAATGTTTTATTATGGGAAGAAGTGCTGAAAACTCAAATGCTACTACAAATGAATCTTTTGACATTCTTTCAACCATATTTACTGGAATTCCAGGAATATATATTGACCGAAATTATACTGGGGTATCTCTTAGTGTTACAGCAAGTAAACATGGGGATGGTATAAAAGGAAGTGCTACTCAATTTAATGGAAATATTCCATACCCTCACGGCCCAGATAATTCTTTATATGTAAGCCCGATTTGGCTTATTGAGTCGGGAGCTCCAAACTCTGTTAGAGTAAGAGGAATGCTACGAGGAATTTATCAAGCTTGTCATGTAAGTACTAGTTTTGTAGATGGTCAGGAATTTTCTGGGTCTGGTGATTATGAAGGTAAAAGTTTTTTGGTTGTAATGCCAACTCCAAATAACGGGGCAATTTTTATTGAAACTTCAGATACGCTTTTAACTAATTAATATATGCCGACAAGTATTATAAATCAAAGCGGGTCTATTGTTCGGGGAAATCGAGCAAGCAGGATATTTATAACAATTGGCGCAATTCATAATCGAATGGGAGAAGCATCTACAATAGGGGCATTACAAGGAATTTGTTTAGGAGGAGTATCTAGTATCAATGGTGATAGTATGACCAGACATTTACAAGTTGGAGTAACACAAAGTTATGATGACGGATTTCTATCAGCTCCGTGTTTATGTTTGACTCAGCCGGGGTTTTGGCGATTTCGATGGTCAGTTAAAAACGGGCCGAGGGCTGTATATGTGTGGGCAAAGAATGATTCGACGGGGTCAAAATATCGCCCAAGTATGGTTGTAAAATCAAATCCACAAGTAGGATTAATGTCTGATATATCTGCATGTGCCGAAGATGGGGCGGGGTGGAAACAAATTGGGCCAATAAATTTTATAGCAAATGGAAATGGAGTAGTGTGGGTAGAGTTGCATAATAATCAAGTTACTGCTCCGAGTGCTTCATATTTTGACCGTATCATAACAACATAATATGTCAAACCAAGTGAATGAATTTATTGTGTGGGACCAGATAACTCCCGTAGTTAATGCGGGAACTGATGGTGACTTTGAAATAATTGACCAGGAAACTCCTGATGAAGATAGGGATGAAGGATGGGATATTTCTACTTCTATAATAAGGAGACGAGTAGTTAGTTTTTAAAACTATGTATATTTATTATCCAAGTAATGCGAAGGTATATGTTCGACAAGTTTACGGACCAAATTTGATTACAGAACAATGGATTGGAGCGGGTCCAGACCAAGTTATTGTTATTTCGGGGTCGTACCCGCCATCATCCTCGATGGATTTCATCACGGCAAGCTTTTGTACAACATCTTCTTATGCAGAAACTTCAAGTTATGCTTCAAATGGAGGGGGAAGTGAAGTTGATATTTTACAAATACAAATTTTTTCATAAATCATATGGCAAATACATATCTAAAATTACCTTTGAGTGAATCCACTAATGGAAAACGAATATTAATAACGGCAACTAAGTCATCTTCTGCTACGCCCATACATACAGCGGTTGCGGGGGAAGAAGCATTAGACGAAATTTGGTTATATGCTTATAATGATTCTACGGCTAGCTTGGCTTGTAGTATTTTATGGGGAGGAACCGATGAACCAAATGATGTAGATAGAACTAATATACCTCCTCGTGGTGGAAGAGTGTTAATAGAAGATGGAAGATTATTACAAAATGGTCTTACAGTTTCAGCTTATGTATCTTCCAGCAACAATTCTATATCAATAGACGGATTTGTAAATAGAATAATACCATCTTAAATATGTCTAATATTCATACATTAGTTAGAGGTCAAAGAAGACTTAAATTAGCTGAATTAAATGGGACTATTACTATTCCTGCACAAGTAGCTAATTGGTCCGCGAGAGTTGTAAATAATGGGGGTCCTAAGCCTAGTGAAAAAACCATTATGATATTGTCAGAATTTTATCAAGGATTAATAGATAATAATCTTTTATCAAAAATGGTAGCTGTTAATTGTTTTGTTCCTGATAGTATAAGTGCATCTATAACACCTTTAATTGTTGGTCCGGGGCAAGACCCCTGGACAAACACTAATTTTGCACCCGGGGATTTAAGCATTAAGGGGTTGGCTGGTAATGGTAGCAATAAATATCTTAATTCGGGAATTAATCCTTATTATGTTTTTACAGATACAAGTGCAGGCATGACTACATATATTTCTAATAATCCTTCGCCCGCCTCGAATGCTCTTGATGGGGTTGCTCCCGGCGGGGGGTCGACTTATTATATGAATGGTTGCTACGCCAATTTGCAACTATGGCACTGTTGGAATAATTCTGCTGGACAAGGAAATGCGTCTTGTCCGGCTCCTCAGCCAACAGGATATACGTCGGGAAATAGAACGGCGGCAAATCATAGTGCTATTTATTTTGCGAGTTCAACTTTTGCTCATACTCAATCAGTACTTATTAAAACTAATGGCGGGTCTAGGCCAAATGATGTGGCATGGGTATTTGCTAATAAAGTAGGAGGTTCAGCTCAATTTCCACATACACATACACTTTCTTTTCATGCTTTTCATCAGGGTTTACTTGAAAATGAAAGTGTAATATTTTATAATCTTATACAGCAAATGAGAATGTCATTGGGCGGAGGATATGTATAAAATTAATAAAGTATTAAGCCGGTCTTAATATTTTAAAAAGATTCCTCTATTTATTAGATATAATTGTTTTATTTTAACAAACGAGAATAGTTTATAATAATATGTCACAAACAATAAAAATTACAGAATCCGAATTTTCGGAAATTAAAATGTTACAAGGAAAATTTCAAGAATCCATTTTTAAATTGGGCAGTCTTCAAGTTGAAAAAATGGAATTAGACCGTCTTGTTACTGATTTTGTTGAGAAAGAAAAAAAACTTAAAGAAGAATGGATATCTCTTCAAAAACTTGAACAAGGACTTTTAGACAAGCTTGTACAAAAATATGGAGAAGGAAATTTAAATATGACGGATGGAACATTTACTTCGACATCTCCAAAATAACCATTAATGGTTATGACTTCAGAAGAATTTATTTTTGAATATTTAAAGGCAGACCAAGATACGGGTGCCGGAGCATATGAAAAGATGATATCTGCTATTAATACCTTTAATTGGGAAGAAGTAAAAAATTATATTCTTAATCTTAAATATTATTATTTTTTACGAACATCTTATTGGTTAATAATTTCTCAAGAAATAAAACGACGGGCTAATTGGCGTTGTTCTTGTGGATGTCGAGAGAATTTACAAGTACATCATACTGAAGAAGGAAATGTTTATCACGGCGAAGAACATTTACTTAAAGGATTAGTATGTTTATGTAAAAAATGTCATCGAGAATTACATGGTGTTTTTATAAAAGTAGCTGATAAAAAACGCAGGCGAGATAATAAGAAAAAAGATATATTATCTCAAATTCCTTTTGGACCAATTAGAATATCAGAAAGTAACATAACGGGGTCTTCCTTTGGATTAACCAGAAAAATGTTAGAAGAAATGGAGCGAGAAGGTCGAATTTGGATAGACCGTCCCATTTATGATGAATGGCAAATTCATCGAATATGAACTACCCCTACGCTAAAGACGTAGTGGTTTCGGTTCCAACCAACCGCCCATTATTTTTAATGGGTCTTACATCAGGACAAACCGCTAACTCCGTAGTTCCTACGGTTAAATTTAATCCTTGCCGAAGGATATTTTGTGATGCGTTAAAATCTCTATCCAACCTTCGTTGGCATCGTGGACAATCCCATTCTCTCATATTCAATGTGAGATTATCATTTACATATCCACAATGAGAGCAGGTCTTGGAGGAAGGAAAGAACCTGTCAATCTTCACAAGTTTTCGTCCATACCAATCTGCTTTATAGGTTAATTGCCTCACCAGTTCTCCCCAAGAAACATCTCCAATGGATTTGGACAAACAATGATTTGCCATCATATTCTTAACACTTAAATCTTCCAAACAAATCACTTGGTTTTCGTTAATGAGTTTGGATGTTATTTGGTGAAGATGATTATGACGAATGTTGGCAATCTTTACTTGGAGTTTGCCAACTCTCAATCTTGCCTTGTCTCTACCTTTGGAATCTTTCTTGGTTCTACTTAATGCTTGTTGTCGTGTCTTTAATAGTTTCTCATATTTTTTAGTGGCCTTAATGTTGTCAAATCTCTGTCCATCGGAACATTGGACTAATGTTTTCACTCCTAAATCTATGCCTATGATTTTGTCCAGTTTGGATTTCTTCTCAATGTTTCTACTCACTCCAATACAAGCATAATATTGACCTGCTTTGTTTTTGATGATAGTGGCATAGTTAATCTCTCCTTCCACGGGTCTATGCTGGTCAATCTTTATGCCTTCCTTAAACTTTGGGAAATATATTCTTCCATCTTTAATCGTGACGAATTGTGGAACACGAAATGATTGCTTGTTCTTCTTACTCTTAAATCGTGGAAACTTTGCCAGTTTCTTAAAGAACCGATTGTATGCTCCATCCAGATGTTTAATGGCGTGTTGGAGAGATTGGGCATTACACTCATTCAACCATTCGGTTTCAGGTTGTTCCTTAATCTTGGTCAACTCTTTCGCCATATCCACATAGGTCAATGTTTTTTTGGCAAGTTGTTTCTCCTTCGCTTCAAGGTAAAAACGGGTTCTTCTATCTAAAAAGAAATTGTAAGTCCATCGTATGCTACCAAAGTGTTTGGACAACAGGACTTCCTGCTCTTTTGTGGGAGTTAGTCGAAGTTTGTATGTATAGTCCTGTTTCACAATATAATTATTCTATTCTACTTTCTGGAATATACATATATGAGAGAACAGAAAAACGATTAACTTTTTGTGAAGAAATATCATACAACATCACATTCCAAGTATCTACTCAAAGCACATCTTGTTTTTGTTTGTAAATATCGTAAGCAGTTGTTGACCTATCCCATTAACAAGGCGATGAAACAGATAATGTTTGATATTGCCAATGAGTCGGATTTTGAGATTGAAGTGGTGGAATGTGACAAAGACCATATTCACCTAATGGTGGACTATCCGCCTACCTTGGCCATTGTGAGTATCGTCAATCGGTTGAAAGCAGTATCCACTAATAGGATTTGGAAACAAATTGGTGTTTTGTTGAAAACTCATTTCTGGAAAGAAAAGACCTTTTGGAGTGATGGTTATTTCGCCTGTTCAACTGGTGATGTTTCTTCGGAAACAATAAGAATGTATATTGAGAGTCAGGGATGATTTTTCGCCATTCATCTCCTACGCTAAAGACGTAGGAGTTTTCTGGCGAACCAAAGATAAAACCCCCGCCGAACAGCGGCGGGGGGTTAAAGAGATATGGTTAATGGTAGTCAAACAAATGAACGTTGTTAATCCTATTAACCTCAATCTCCATCTTTGTGACCAGTTTGGTTGAATATTATTTAATAATCCAACCAATTATAAATATATTTATATTCTTTCAAAATTCTTTTCTTTTAAAAATATTTTCTTTATTTTTTAATTTCTTTATAAAATTTTTAATCTTCTCAATATTTAGGAGATATTTATAAACAAGTCAACAATGAACTTTCTAAAGGAATAACTTATGCCAATAGTAGAAGGTGGAAGATTTTCTCCTGAAAACCGTATCGTTAGCCCGGGAGTATTTACCCGAGAAATAGACCAATCCGGAATTGCTCAAGGCGTAGCAGAAATCGGGGGCGTTGTAGTGGCTCCATTTGCCAAAGGGCCGGGTTTCTCGCCAACTCTTTGTAATACCGTAGCAGAACTGCATCAAAAATTTGGAGTTCCGGATGGGACCTTGTATGGGCCATATACCGCCACGCAATATTTACAAGAAAAGGGATTTGTAACCGTTTGTCGTGTTGGGGCTCTTACGGGATATCATCAAAAATATCCGTGGTTTATTTGGGCTGAAAATGGTACTTGGACTCGAACGATAGACCGTGGTTGGACAGACCCAACGGCTTCTTTTATTTATATGGAAGGGGCGTGGTTCTCCGGTACTGCTAATACTTCTTATGTTGCCCCCGAAATAATATCCGACGTTATATCAGACGAGACTCGAAGTATTCATTATACTTCCAGCTTTGGAAATACGGATGCCGGTGTAATTTCAGTATCTTATTCTTCTTCTTTTGAAGATGGGGATGTTGGACACACCGCTTCTTATTTTACAACTTCATATTATGGCTCAGATTTTACTGGAAAAGTTGTATTTCCATATGTACCGATTCAAATAAAATTAATGCCTGATGCTACTGGGGCAAGTGAAGATTTATTCCCAAATATTACAGCTTCATGGTCAATTCCCCATGATGGGTCAACACTTTATAATGGACAAGTAATAGCAGGAATTTTGAGTGCTTCCTTTGAATTTAATGGTACATTAAATGTTCTTACTGCATCTGTTAATTCTGAATCAATTGTAAATGCAATTATCAATGAACATAAACTTGTAGGAGATTTAGATATTTTATCTCCTTTTGGATTTTTAACTTCGGCAGAACCATTTGACCAATCATATTTCAGCGAATTTGCTACTGTGCAAATTAGCCAATCGGTCGATTTCTGTAATCGTCCAACCCTAAACTTTTTGGGGTTGCTTGAAGGTCCAATTGGCCCATATGATGGAAAATTTGTCCCGGGCTCAAATGTTTCCTATGACCAATGCTTACAACAATGGGTTGGCAGCGGCTCGGCCTACAAGGTGTTGGCCGTTTTGGCTGATACAGCATGGTCGGGCGTCAATACCAAGCTTGAGTCTCCTGGATTCCTTGGTTCAATTCAAAGCTACAATCCAAGTGTTTCGGGAAGTGAATTTGTAAATCATCAGTTTGATTTACAACTTAGTCAGTCATTGGATGGGGGATATGGTACTTATCATTTCTCTATTGACCCCAACGACCCGCAATACATTACTAATGTATTTGGGAAAAATCCACAGGCTGGTAGGCAAGATTTGTATGCCAGAGGAACAAAGAAAGAGGCCGCATATATCTATAAGATTTTTGAAGATGATATTGCGACAATTGTTGCCGACCCGGTTCACTGGAAGGTTAACGGAACGGTTATGCCTTCCGGGTCTTGGATTGATGAGCCATTGCAATTTACTGACCAGTGGTCGCTAGACCTTCTGAATGGAGATTCAGAGTTCAGTCTTACAAATGCTTACACTCCTTGGGTAATTTCTCAGCAAATTTCTCCTTGGAATGGAGGAGCTCCGACCCGATTCCCATTGTTCCGTTTTGCAACATTGGCTGATGGTACAGATACAAATACTCAATTTAAAATTGAAATTAACACTGTTAATTAGCTGGAACTGTTGCTGGTAGCGAATGGGGAACATTTAATGTTGTGGTTCGTGAATATAGTGATACTGATAAACGGCCTAAGATTCTTGAACAATATCCTAATTGTAATCTTGACCCAACTTCGCCGGACTTTATTGCTCGTCGTATTGGTGATAGATACAATTATATCCGATACGATGGTAAAATTATTGAATTCGGCACGTACGAGAATCTTAGTAAAAATATTCGTGTAGAAATGGCATCCAATCCATATCCGGTAACATCGGTTCCTTATGGATTCCAAGCATATGCAACTCCTGTAAATGGACAAATGGGAAATTGGTGCAATCCAATGGCGTATGCAAAAGCATCTCTATATGGTCTGTTCCCAGGAAAATATGCTTCGGGAATTGACTTTAATGGTCCGCCGGTGGGGGCAGATGCAGAATTAACTTCTTTGTATCCGACGTCTTCGGCGGGAGTAGAACATTGGCGGGATAACCAACAATATTTTGCTCCAATTCCGGCGCAAGCTACTTCAGGACAAAATACCATTTTTGCTCTGGACGAAGTTATTACTGAAAATGGTGTGGGAACGGGTTCTTATTTAGACCCATCTTTAAACGGTGTTATTCCGTCAATTTACGACGCAGCAAATGAAACCACTTATGTAAAAATGCGTAAGTTTGTATTTGGATTCCAAGGTGGATTCTCTGGTCAATCTCCGGCAATTCATATCAATACGGGGGCTGATATTACTGCGGGAAATACGCAGGGTCTAAATTGTGCCAATAGTACCACGGCGGGTTCAATTGCTTATAGACAATGTATCGGTGCTCTAGGAAATTCTGATGAGTTTGATATTAATCTAATTGTAACTCCGGGAATTATCTATTCATTGCACTCATATGTAGTTAATCTTACAATTGAAATGTGCGAGGCTCGCGGAGATTGTTTCTACATCCTTGACCTGTATCAAGATGACGGCAATCCGACTGCCGGACAGATTGACGAAGTTGTTTCTCTTGCTAGCGAGTTGGATACTAGCTATGCCGGAACTTATTATCCGTGGGTTAAGATTAAAGACACAAACATTAATCAAATCGTAACTGTTCCTCCGTCAGTGGTCATGCCGGCCGTTTATGCCGCCAACGATAGGGTTGCTGGTGAATGGTGGGCGGCCGCCGGTCTAAATCGTGGTGGCATCCAACAAGCTAAACAAGTGACCGACCGCACTACTCATTTAGAGCGAGATACACTCTACGAGGGACGAGTTAACCCAATAGCTGCATTCCCAGGACAGGGAATTGTAGCTTGGGGACAGAAGACCTTACAAGTTAAGGCTTCCGCGCTCGACCGAATTAATGTTCGTCGTCTGTTAATTGAAATCAAGAAATTCTTTGCTTCTACAGCAAGATATTTGGTGTTTGAACAAAATACAGCCCAAACTCGAAATAAATTCTTAGCCATTGTCAATCCTTATCTTGAAAGTGTACAACAACGTTCTGGATTGTATGCTTTCCAAGTTGTAATGGATGATTCTAATAATACTCCAGACCTTATTGACCGTAACATTCTTTATGGTCAAATTTATTTGAAACCAACAAGGGCTGCTGAATTTATTATCCTTGATTTCAACATCCTTCCAACTGGCGTTTCAATGCCTAATGGATAAAATAAAAATATAAATTAAATATAAATCAAAGAAAGATGGCTTAAAGCCATCTTTCTTTGTACATATAAATCTTTGTTATTATTAATGCGTAAAGATATTTCTTCTATATTTATATTTGTAATATGGACCATGAATATATTAAACATATAATGGCGTCTCCTTATGTAAATGAAGGAGCATTTGACCGATTAAAAGCTAGAGGTGCCCAAGCAATGGGTTCTGTCGGGGCAATGGTTGGAAATCAAATTCAAAATCCACAAGAAACTCAACTGCGTTCTCTTTGGAAAGGATTTATATTTTCACTTAAAAAAATTATGAATGATTGGTCAAAAAATGTTTCGCCAATGTTTACTGCTAATGTTAAATTGCCCGATGAAAGACAAAAATATATAAAAGAAACTTTGGATTCATTGGCAAAAACTTTAGAGCCAATGTTTACAAATAAAGTTACTTCTTTTGAAAGGGGATATGGGCCGGGGAGCGCCGGCTCATCTGTATATCCAAATTATAAACATCCTCAATCTTCAAATTCTCCGAATCCCACCATCGAAGAAGGATTTGGAGACGCTATGAAGGGATTATGGGCCGCGGCCAATCGGGGACTGGGAGCAAATAGAGCACTGGCATCTAATAATCCTTCTCGAATTTTAGATTCATATAAAAACCAAGTTTTATCTACATTTAATAGATTTATAAAAGACGCGGTTAAAGTGACTAATTTATCAGTTCAACGAATTTATAATTTACTTGCTAAGATGCAACCTGAATTGTCGGGGTGGCAGGCAGCGGGTAATATACAAAAAGTTATAAGAAATATTAATGCTCTTCAAAAAACCGGCGATATTTCGGGGCAAAAATCTGATTCGCCTGCTCGTTCGGGCGGAACTGCAGGTACGACGTCGCCGGAAACTTCATCAACACCGCCGAAAACTGGTGGAGGGTCGGGGTTAGAACCCCCAACGGCTGCAGGAGAAAGTCCGGAAACTATGCCAAGTTCAGAGGCAGGAGATTCCGAAACGCCCCCTAAAATGCCATCGACAACACCGGGGGCACCTGTGCCGGATTCTGAAGAGCCGGAAACAGAACCGGAAGAAGAGCCGGGAGCACCGGGAGCACCGCCCGCTTCGGGAGCACCGGGAGCACCGACATCCCCGGGAGCACCGACATCCTCGAGAGCACCGGGAGCACCGACATCCCCGGGAGCACCGGGAGCACCGGGAGCACCG
>ERZ795044.379-NODE-379-length-40968-cov-17.669812_pt1 | contig 40968 bp, 36 predicted proteins | sample MGYA00375128_ERZ795044 | MGnify/ENA primary metagenome ERZ795044 (study PRJEB30173, sample SAMN05720213) | anaerobic digester metagenome | isolation source: active sludge of municipal wastewater-treating anaerobic digesters | place: USA | collected 2014-12-22 ...
GGAGCGAGCTTGCTCGCGACGAATGAGTTCCGTACTTGTTCAGAGTTTCCCTAGGCAAGTGCGCGCCAACGCTGGCGAATCCAAGGCACGGCGAATTCGCCTGTGCAGCCGCATGCGCGTCCACTGATCGGCAGTCTAGTGGGCGCCCTGGTTGTCGAGCAGGCCATGCAGTCCGGCCAGGTGCGACAGGGTAACGGCGTTGTCGATATTCAATTTTTCGAACAGTCGATATTTGTAGGTTGCAACGGTTTTTGCGCTCAGGTTCAGGCGTTCGGCAATGAGCTGCATGTCCTGCCCCCTTGCCAGCATCAACGCCACTTCAAGTTCGCGCGATGACAGTTGCTCGAACGGGGATTGCCTGGAGCCATCGATCACATCCAGCGCCATGGCCTCGGCAATTCCGGCGGCCAGATAGCGGCGTCCGTCCGCCACCTGGCGCAGCGCACGCATCAGTTCCGGGGCCGGGCATGACTTGGTGATGTAACCGCTTGCTCCGGCTTCCAGCAACCTGCGCGGCAGCGGCGATTCGCTGACCATGGTCACAATGACGATGCGAGTCTTCAGCTTGAGCTTGCGCACGCGCTCGGTGACTTCGATCCCGCTGACGCCAGGCATGTGCAGGTCGACGATGGCCACATCCGGTTCCAGCTTGCGCAGCAGGGCAAGCCCCTGCTCTCCGTCCGCAGCCTCACCCACCACCTTGATGTCGGCCTGCTGCTCGATGATGAGTCGATAGCCGGTACGCACCAGCTCATGATCATCAACAATGACGACCTGGATCATTGGCCTTCCCCTGTGCCTGCGCCAGCCCGAGTCTGGCGGGTTCTTCGCATCCCGGCAACCCGTAGCCTTCTTCAACCACACATGATCCCGAGAATGGATGAGTTGAACTGGCGCTACAGCGCAAACCGCTCACGCAATATGCGATTCGCACGCGTCTGCCACCCCGGGCCAGTGGCCTTGAGCACGGCCAACAGATCCGGGTCGAGCCGCAGCTTTACCGCCACCTTGGCGTCGGCCTTTGGCGGCCGTCCGACGCGTACATTTGGCTTGGCCAACTTCCACTCGCGCTCGGTCAACGGCTTGGCGTCGGGGTCACTTCGCGCGGCGCGCGTGATGGCCTTGTCGTGGGTTGGCGTAGGCAGGATGGTGCCTGGCTTAAGTTTGGGCATAACGATTCACCTCGCGTCGATTCGCCTTGCGCAGGCTGATGATGCGCCGAACGTCGGCGCGATCCACGAAAACCACGGCGTACAATCGCAGCCCGATGTAGCCAATACCGCACTGACGAGGCTCGCCGTAATCGCGGCGCATGTCCGGCCACGTCAGCGCCGAATCCCACTCCAATTCCGCCGCGCTACCTAACGACATGCGGTGCTTGGCGCGGTTCACGACATCCTTGACAGGATCGAACGTAATTTCCATTTCATTTATTGTACCCCCATTAACTTCGATTTCAACGGGCATTCGCCGCTGAATTGATGGATCACCAATGGAAGGCCTACATGCATGCCTTCCGTCGTGCCCACCCGATGCATGATGCCGAGCGCGCCACCTGCGCGCAGCACCCAGGCGTTCAGCCCATTCTCTGCTTCGCCTGCACCAAGGTCATCGGCCACTTTCATTGGCCCGAGTCCAAGGCTCGCTGCCCAGGCGTGCCGGGTTCCTTGACGGATCAATCGCTGACGCCCGCGACAATGGATACCGAGGAGCCAACATGCGGGGCTTGTCCGCCATGCGGCCGCTATACTGCGCTGCACACGAACACTTCGCTCGTGCCGATTTCCCCATCGCATTTCACGTTCCAACGGATTCGATGCAATTCCTCGCTGATGCCCTTGCAAATTTCCGGGTCCAGATACAGCTGGTCGCAATCATCTTTGCGGTCGCCATGCTGATCGAAGCCCTGCGCCCTGCGCAGCCGCGGCAACCGTGGCGGAACGTCGCCTTCAACCTCGGCTATACCGCGTTCGTCGTGCTGGTCAACGCGCTGTTGCTCCCGCCTTTGCTGCAATTCCTGCAACCCCTGGTCCAGCGCCACGGCCTGCAGATTCCCATTCATTTTCCCGATGGCCTGGGCTGGCAGGCGCTACAGGCGCTGGTCTTCCTTTTCATCCACGATTTCTTCTACTACTGGTTCCATCGCGCGCAGCACCGTTTTCCGTTCGCATGGCCATTGCACAAGCTGCATCATGCCGACGAGTCGGTCAATGTAACCACCAGCCTGCGTCATCACTGGCTGGAGGAACCCTTCCGTGTGTGGCTGATTCTGGTGCCGATCGGACTGATATTCGACCAGAAGCCGGTCACCATCAGCTGGATCGCAACCGTACTCGGCCTGTTCGGATTCTTCGTGCACATGAATGTTCGACTTCCGCTTGGCTCGGGCACATGGATCTTCGCCGGACCGCAGTGGCACCGCCTTCATCATTCCATCGAGCCGCAGCACACCGACCGCAATTTCGCCGCCTTCTTTCCCATCTTCGACATCGCGTTTGGAACCTACTGCAAACCGGGCAACGACGAGTATCCGGCCACTGGACTTCACTCGCGCGAGAATCTCAACTCGCCCTGGCGCGCAGTGGTTTCACCGTTCACGGACTGGGCCCGCATGCTCGGCAAACAGGCGATCACGCAGCAGCAGCCAGGGCCGGTCGAGCAGCCACCAGACCAGGATGGCAACGCCGCCGCAAACCAGGATGCAGGCTGACAGCATCAGGAAACCTTGCAAGACAGACTGGGCTGCAAGCGGCAGGCCAAGGAAGACACCCAGGCGCAACACGGTCACATGCGTCAGCAGCCCTGCATACATGCTGGCGGCGACAACGCGCAGCACCTTGCCCACGCGATCGCCCAGCCGCAGCGAGCAGGCCCAGGGCAACAACATGGCGCAGCCAAGGTCGCACAGCGGCAGCAAGGCGTTGCGCGCAAGCACGCTCTCATCAAGGGCAACGGAAACGTACACGTACGCCGTTGCTGCGAGCGCAATGACACCCGATGCCGCCAAGGCACGCCGCCAGCGCAGCAGTTCATTGCGCCGATGCATCCACAGCCAGCCGGCCAGGACACCGTAAAACGGCAGGTCCAGGCGCATCAGCAGGATCTTGCGCACACCCAGGTCAAATGCCGGATCCTGCAAGCCGATCACCAGGCTGCGCACCACGCATCCCACCAGCAACGGGCAAACGATCCAACGCACGCCGACAGCAAACGAACATCGCGCAAGGAATCGAACGGCCAGTGGAATCAACAGCGCCATCATCACGGCCGCGGCCACGATCCATGCCTCGCCAAAGAATTCCGGATGCGGCCAGGCAAGGTTCTGGGCAAGAACCACATACTGCATCCATGGGACGCCGGGAACACCTGCTCCGGAAATGAACAGGTTCAAGGCCAGCATCAACAGGTACAGCGGCCACCAGCGCATGATGGCGCGCAACCACTGGCGCCCGATCCGCACCGGTGCCGACTCGAGCATCCGGCAGGTGAGCAGGAATCCCAGACTGACAAGGAAGATTTCCACTCCGACCAGGCCCAGGTACAGCCACACCGAATCCGGGATGCGCAGGGAGGAAAGCAGAAATGCGGTGTGGCAGACGATCAGCGCAAGGCCGGCGATGACGCGCAACAGGTCCAGCCCCGCAAACCGGTTCATTCCATCTCAGCCCGTACGCTGGCGAAGCACTTCAAACAAGACCACGCCGGTTGCCACGGAAACATTCAGGCTTTCCACACTCCCCTGCATCGGGATGCGCGCGATGAAGTCGCAGGCCTCGCGCGTCAGCCGCCGCATGCCCTCGCCTTCGCTGCCGATGACAACGGCCACCGGCCCCTTGAAATCGCAGGCGTAGAGGGATTGATTTCCATCACCGGCCAGCCCGGTCAGCCAGATGCCGGATTGCCTGAGCAGCTTCAGGCTGCGTGCCAGGTTGGTGCTGGCCACGAACGGCACCCGATCCGCCGCACCCGCCGATGCGCGTCGAACCGTTGGCGTGATTCCTGCGGCTTTGTCCTTGGGCACGATCACCGCCGTGACTCCGGCCGCCTCCGCGCTGCGCAAGCAGGCACCCAGATTATGCGGATCGGTGACGCCATCGAGCACGAGGAACAATGCCGAATTGCCTGCTGCATCGATGATTGCCGGCAGATCGCTCTCGCTGCGCGCAGGCGGAGCGCGGTACTTGGCGGCAATTCCCTGGTGGCGCGCGCCACCGGTCATGCGGTCAAGATCGGCCTTGTCGCGCGCGTGCGGCTTGACTCCGGCATCGCGGGCGCGCTCGGCAAGTTCGCGCACTCGCGGGTTCTGTTGCCCGGACTCGACGTAGAGCTCAAGGATGTTGCCCGCATCGTAGTTCAATGCGGCTTCAACGGAGTGGATGCCGATCAGCAGTTCGGTACTCATGGGGTCTCGGGATTGCGGTGGTGGATCATTGGCGCGGATGGGAGTGAATGGTCATCGTGCTGGCGCTTGCACTGCGCTGGCAGGCTGTCGGGAAACGCTGACAAGGCGCGGACAGTACGTGGCAAGCGCAGGCGGGTGTTCAACGGCCAGCCGGGTCAGCAGCAAGACGCAAATCGATCTTTCGATCTTCCAGGCTGGCGCGCAGCACCTGCACATGGACCGGATCACCGAGACGGAACTTCAGGCCTCGCCGCTCACCCGTGAGCAAGTGCCGCTTGGGATCGAAATGGTAGTAGTCGTTGGGCAACTGGGTGATGTGCACCAGCCCGTTGATGCGCGATTCACTCAACTCGACAAACAAGCCGAATGAAGTGACACCGGAGACCACGCCGGCAAATGTGCTGCCGACATGCTTTTCCATCCATGCGCACTTGTAGCGCTCATCGACATCGCGCTCGGCCTCCTGGGCACGACGCTCATTGTTCGAACAATGCACCGACATGGTGCCCATCTGGGTCGGCGAATAGGCATAACCGGACGCCTTGCCGCCACTGATCGCGTAGCGGATGGCGCGATGCACGAGCAGGTCCGGATAGCGCCGGATCGGCGAGGTGAAGTGGGCATAGGCATCCAGCGCCAAGCCGAAGTGTCCTGAATTCTCCGGTTGATAGACCGCCATGCTCTGCGCACGCAGCAGAACCGATTCGATCAGGCTGACTTCCGGCCGATCACGCACCTTCTTCAGCAACGCGGCGAAATCGGCGGGCGTCACCTCGTCAGCGGGCGGCAAGCTGAGCTTGAACTCGCGCAGGAATTCGAGCAGGTCTTCATAGCGCGATGCCGGCGGCGGTTCATGGACCCGGAAAGGAGCCGGAATGCGCTTGCGCAGCAGGAACCGGGCCGCTTCCACGTTGGCGGCGATCATGCATTCCTCGATCAGGCGATGCGCATCGTTGCGAACCTCGGCACCCAGCTGGATGACCTCGCCCGATGCGGCCAGGCGGAACTTCACCTCGCTGCTCTCGAAATCGATGGAACCGCGTTTCTGACGCGCCTTCGCCAATACCTTGTACAGCTGATGCAGCTTTTCCAGCTGCGGCATCAGGCTGCCGATCTCGTCGCGCGCGTCGGCCAGCTTCTCGCCGATGGCCTGCCACACGCGGGTGTAGGTCAGGCGCGCATGCGAGCGCATGACGGCGTCGTGGAACGTCGAGGAAACCACTTCGCCGCTGCGACTGATGCGCATGTCGCAAACCATGCACAACCTGTCCACTTTGGGATTCAGCGAGCAGATGCCGTTGGACAGGGTTTCCGGCAGCATCGGCACCACGAACCCGGGAAAGTACACGGAAGTCGAACGCAGGTAGGCTTCCTCGTCCAGCGCGCTGCCGAGGTCCACGTAATGCGAAACATCGGCAATGGCGACGAGCAGACGAAAACCCTTGGCATCCTCCTCGGCATAAACCGCGTCATCGAAGTCACGTGCATCCTCGCCATCGATGGTGACCAATGGCAGTGCGCGCAGGTCGACGCGCCCGGCGGTGTCCGCTGCCTGCACCTGCGCATCGATCTGCGACGCCTGGCGGGTTACGGCCTCGGGCCACTCGTGCGGCAGGTCGTGGCTGGCAATGGCCATCTCCACGGTAAGCGAAGGCGTCAAGCGTTCCCCGAGCACGGACAGGATGCGCCCGATGGGTCCGCGATGCTGGGTCGGCGGATCGGTGATTTCGACAATCACGATCTGGCCGGAGCGTGCATTCTGCGACTCGCCGGGGCGGATCAGGACATCCTGGTGAACACGCCGGTCATCCGGCGCAACCAGGGTGAGGCCATCCTCGATGACCACGCGTCCAACCAGGCGCGAGGCACGCCGCTCCAGCACCTCGACGATCGCACCCTGACGACGTCCACGACGATCAACACCGATCACGCTGCCCAGCACGCGATCACCGTGCAGCACCGGCCGCATCTGCGCGGGCGAAAGGTACAGGTCCTCGCCGCCTTCATCCGGTCGAAGGAATCCGTAGCCGTCGGCATTGGCCAAGACGACGCCGGCAATCAAGTCGAGTTTTTCGGCGACCCCGAAACCGCCACGCCGGTTCTGCAACAACTGGCCATCGCGCACCATCGCGGCAAGGCGCTTGCTCAAGGCGTCGACGTCGTACTCGCTGCGCAATTCGAGAGCCTCGGCAATCGCCTCGGTTTTCAGGAGCGATGCACTTTCCGCGAGCAAGGCCAGGATGGCTTCACGACTTGGAATGGGACGTTCGTAGCGCTGGGCTTCGCGCTGCGCAAACGGATCCTTGCGCGTGGCGGGCCTGGTCCTTGCAGGAGAGGGCACGGTCAATCCGCGGGCAGGCTTGGGCAATGCGGCATGCGCCTTGGGCATCCAGGGCGGCAATGCGGATTTCGCGGCTTTTCCAGGGCCAGGCTGCTTTCCGCCCGACTTGGCGGGCGTTGCCGACCTGCGCGCGCCCGCCGTGCCCACAGCGGATTTCGACGCACTCCCCTTGCCCCGCGGCGATCCCGCATTGGGGGTGTGGCCTGACTTGCCGGACTTCTTGCGCACGCGTGTATTCTCCTCGTCGCTGCCCGCAGGGATGCAGCCAGCGGCAACACTTTGACAGATTCCGGACTTGAGCGAAAAACGCCGTGCATGGACCGGGCAATCCGCATTGACAGCCCGCAGCGTCCCACGTATCGTTCGCGCCCCCGGTGATCCCAGCATCGCCGGGTTTGCCCAGGTGGCGGAATTGGTAGACGCACTAGCTTCAGGTGTTAGCGGGGCGACCCGTGGAGGTTCGAGTCCTCTCCTGGGCACCACATACCCGTTTCAGGACATCCCACCGAGTCCCGAAACCACACGAAACCCCGCATTCTTGCGGGGTTTTTTGTTGGTGCAATCCGAGGGTGTTGCGGAACTCAGTGGCGCGATGTGTGCAGACCGGCATGATGGGTGACAGTTCAAGTTGTCGCTCCACCCTCACCCCAGCCCTCTCCTTTATGCCCTCTGGGTGCGCCAGCGGGAGAGGGCGAAAAAATTTCCCGATTCCCGATTCCCGATTCCCGGCCAATCAGGCAAACGGGTCGCGCAGGATGATGGTGTCGTCGCGGTCGGCGCCGGTGGCGACCAGGGCGAGGTGGCAGCCGGAGAGTTCTTCGACCGCGCGCAGGTAGGCACGCGCCGCGGCCGGCAGCTTGTTCCAGTCACGGACACCGCTGGTGGGTTCTTCCCAACCGGGGAATTCCAGATAAACCGGCTTGCATTCATCCCAGCCGTCGGCATCCAGCGGCGCGAGGTCACGACGTTTGCCGCGGTATTCGTAGGCGATGCACACCTTGATGCTGGGCAACCCATCGAGCACGTCGAGCTTGGTGATGGCGAGGCCGTTGATGGCATTGATCTGGGTGGCACGCTTGAGTGCCACCAGGTCGATCCAGCCGCAGCGGCGCGGGCGCCCGGTGCTGGCACCGAATTCGTTGCCGCGCTTGCGCAGCATTTCGCCCATCTCGTCATTGAGCTCGGTGGGGAACGGACCACCGCCAACGCGCGTCGCATAGGCCTTGCAGATGCCGAGCACATAGTCGATGTCGCAGGCACCGACGCCGGTTCCGGCCAGTGCGCCGCCGACCGTGGTGTTTGAGGAAGTCACATACGGGTAGGTTCCGTGGTCGATATCCAGCAAGGCACCCTGGGCACCTTCAAACAGGATGTGGTCGCCGTTCCTGCGCGCATCGAACAGCAGGGTCGAAACATCATCGATCATCGGCCGCAGGTATTCGCTGTACTGCAGTGCTTCATCCAGCACCTTCTGGAAGTCGACGCCATCGGCCTTTAGCCACTGGGTCAGGATGAAATTGTGGTAGTCGACCGCGCTGCGCACCTTGTCCGGCAATTCGCCCGGATACATGAGGTCGGCCACGCGAATGCTGCGGCGGGCCACCTTGTCCTCGTAGGCGGGGCCGATGCCGCGTCCGGTGGTGCCGATGGCCTTGGCTCCGGAGGCGCGCTCGCGGGCCTGATCCACGGCAATGTGGTACGGCATGATCAAGGGTGTGGCCGGGCTGATCTTCAGCCGTGAGCGCACATCCACGCCCTCGCCTTCGAGCTCCGAGATTTCCTGGCGCAGGGCCGCCGGGGACAACACCACACCGTTGCCGATCAGGCATTGCACGCCATCGCGCAGGATGCCCGAAGGAATCAGGTGCAAGACGGTCTTCTTGCCATTGATGACGAGGGTGTGGCCGGCGTTGTGGCCACCCTGGAAGCGCGCCACCATGCTGACCCGCTCAGTCAGCAGATCGACGATCTTGCCTTTGCCCTCATCGCCCCATTGGGCACCGAGCACAACTACAGACTTACCCATTTTTCTTCTCTTTGAAGTGAATTCGTGCCCCGTGCGGGGCGATGTCAGTGACTACGCTCGCGATCCCTCGCTCGCCAAGTCACCCGGCCTTCGGCATCCTGCCTGCGGCGCGTACCGGGCGCTTGATGCGCTTCAACGCATCAAGCGAAAGCCCCGTCCCGCCCCCATTGCGCCCCGAGTACTACAACCGACTTGCCCATGATGTTCTCTTTGATTGGAATGTTGCGTGCCCCGTTTGGGGCGATGTTCATGACCCGAATCGCATTGCGTTGTTTGCCACGTTATCCGGCTTGCCTATCGGCCCTGAAGGGCCTCCTACACAGGGAAATTCTTGATTGGATTGTTGCGTGCCCCGCATGGAGCGATGTCAGTGGCTCAATTTCAGTGCAACCAGGCCGATAACGATCATGATTCCTCCGGCCGTGCGCAGCCTGCCTTCTTCGATTTCGCGCATGCGCTCCATGGCTTGCTTCCAGTGACCGGGAAACGCAAACAGGATCAAGCCCTCGATGACAGCGACCAGGCACAGCGCCGACACCAGTTCGCTTGGCATGGGTGGTTACTTCGTGCCTTGGGTATAGCGCAGGAATTCGGAATCAGGATCCAGCACCAACACGCCGTTCGATGACTTGAAGACATCCTTGTAGGCTTCCAGGGTTCGATAAAACCCAAAGAACTCGGCATCCCGGCCATAGGAGGCGGCATACACCTCGGCCGCCTTGGCATCGCCTTCGCCACGCTCCTTCTGCGCCTCGCGATAAGCCTCCGCCTTGATGATCTGCACCTGCCGATCGGCATCCGCGCGAATGCGCTCGGCCGCCTCGGAGCCTTCGGCACGCAGCGAGTCGGCTACCTGCTTGCGTTCCGATTGCATGCGCTCGTAGACCGAACGCAGGACCGAACTGGCCTCGGGCAGGTCCACTCGCTTGATGCGCACGTCGACGATTTCGATGCCGAGGTTCAGCGCCGCCTTGTTGGCCGTGCGCACCAGTTGATCGGTGAGGTCGGAGCGCGCGCTCGACACCACCTGTTGCAGCGTGCGCGAGTTGATCGCCGTGCGCATGCCGTCTTTCACGATCGGCGCCAGGCGCTGCTGGGCGCGATCCTGATCGCCCGCCACGGAGGTGTAGAACTTCGATGAATCGGCGATCTTCCACTTCACCACGAAGTCCACCGTGACATCCTTCTTTTCGGACGTCAGGTAACGCTCTGCGGCGGTATCAAGCGTCTGCAGGCGCTGGTCGAAGCGCAAGGCCTGCTGGATGAGCGGCAGCTTGAAATGCAAGCCCGGCTTGAATCCGGATTCGACGATGCGACCAAACTGCAGGAGGATTGCGGTCTGCCCCTCCTTGACCGTGAACACGCAGTTGACCAGGGCAAGGATGGCGACGGCCACGATGATGCTGACGGTATTGCGCATGTCATTGACCTCCCTTGTCGGCTTCCGTGGCCGAGATGCCGGCCGCTGCGGCCTGCGTTGCCGACGGAGCAGAGGCACTTGCGCCCGGCACCGGGATCTGCAGCAGGTTCTTGCCGTTCGTGAAATCGATGACCTTCGGGGTATCTCCGATCACCTGCTGCATGGCTTCGATATACAGACGCTTGCGCGTGACTTCCGGTGCTGCGCGGTATTCGGTGGCAATCAGGTCGAAACGCTGGGCATCACCTTCCGCCCTGGCAATGCGCTCGGCCTTGTAGCCCTTGGCCTCGGCCAGGATGCGCGCCGCTTCGCCGCGCGCCTCCGGTACCACGCGCTTGGCATAGGCATCGGCGATGTTGCTGGCCCGTTGCCGATCTTCACGCGCGCTGATCGCATCGTCGAAGGAATCCTTCACTTCCTGTGGCGGTCGCACGTTCTGGAAATTCAGTTCGGTTACCAGCAAGCCGGCGTCATACCGCTCCAGCGTGCCCTGCACCACCTTCTTGGCCTGCAACGCCAATTCAGCGCTCGGGTTGGCCACCGCCGCTTCTCCGGCGACCGGCTCCACGCGCTGGTCAGGCATGATCGCGTCGAGATTGTTCGAGCCGATCACCTCGCGCACCGCGCTTTCCGCCGCCTGCTTGAGGGTTTCGTCCGGATCGCGCGTCGAATAGAGGAACTGGGTCGCGTTGTCGACCTGGTATTGCACGTTGAATTCAACCTGGACGATGTTCTCGTCGCGGGTCAGCATACGCACGGTGTCCGAAATGGAGCGGATCTGCGTCGCATCAACCTTGGTCACCGACTCCACCGGTCGTGGCCACTTGAGATTGAATCCGGGCGTCATGCTCCGCGAGTACTCGCCAAAGCGCAGCACCACGCCCTGCTGGCGCGCATCGATCTGTACCCAGGAATCAAACAGGAGCCAGGCAATCAGCAATCCGGCAATGGCCATGAAAATGCCGCCGCCAGACGCTCCACCCGAACCGCCACCACCGCCGCCACCACCAAACAGGCGACCGAAGCGTTCCTTGAGGCGATTGATGGCGTCATCCAGGTCATTCTTGCCGCCACCGTTGTCACGCCAAGGGTCGCGTGGCTTGCCGCCACCGGGTTCATTCCAAGCCATTGATCCAATCCTGTAGGGTCGCATTTGCAGCAGATGACCACCCATTCCGGCCTGAATGCGTGGTTGCGGGAGGGATGCGACCCGCCGCAACGCCGATTGCACGGCAGCAGCAAGCGGGCTGCATGGTCAAATCAGGCGCGAGTCGCACGCGAACGATTGTAGGTAGCCCTGTGGGTGGGGGCAAGCAAGGCGGCTTTCAACCACTCGCCATCGCCGCCGGGCAAACCAAAAAGGGGCTCTATGAGCGCCCGCGGCGCATCGATCTCGATCACCCAGCCATCGGCATCAGTCTGCTCGGAAGCCACCACGCCCAGCGCATGCAGGCGTGCGCGCAGGCGACCGGACGCCGAAGGAAGCGTGAACTTGCGATGCAGCCGCTCGCTGGAAAGCGCCTTGCTGATCGAGGCACGCAATCCATCCATGCCGCGGCCATCCAGCGCCGAAACCCAGGCGCGCAGTGGTCCATCGCGATCCAGCAGCAATGGCGGCGGCTCCTGTTCGAGCCGATCGATCTTGTTGTAGACCAGAACCTGTGGCACATCGGCACTGCCGATTTCCGCCAGTACGCGATCCACGTCGGCGATCCGCGTGTCGCGTTCCGGATCGGAAGCATCAATCACGTGCAGCAACAGGTCCGCTTCGCGTGCTTCGGCGAGCGTGGAGCGGAAGGCAGCCACGAGGTCGTGTGGCAAGTCGCGGATGAAGCCCACCGTATCGGCAAGCACGATCGGCCCGCACTCCAGGCCATCGATACGGCGCAAGGTGGGATCCAGCGTGGCGAACAACTGGTCGGCGGCGTAGACGCCGGCACCGGTCAGCGCATTGAACAAGGTGGACTTGCCGGCATTGGTGTAGCCCACCAGGGCAACCACCGGCAAAGCGCTGCGCTCACGCGAACGGCGTGCCTGGGCGCGCTGCACTTCCACCTTTTCCAGCCGCTTCTGCAATTGCTTCACGCGTTCGGCAAGCAGGCGACGGTCGATTTCAAGCTGCGTCTCGCCAGGTCCACGCAGGCCGATGGCACCGCCGCGTTGCCGCTCCAGATGGGTCCAGCCGCGCACCAGTCGCGTGGACATGTGCCGCAACTGGGCCAGCTCCACCTGCAACTTGCCTTCATGGGAACGCGCGCGCTGGGCAAAGATGTCGAGAATCAGGCCAGTGCGATCCACCACCCGGCATTCGGTCAGGCGTTCGAGATTGCGCTCCTGCACCGGGGACAAGGTGTGGTTGACGAGAATGAGGTCGGCTTCGGAGGCAATCTTGTGCGCCTTCAATTCCTCGGCCTTGCCGACTCCGACAAAATAACGCGGATTGGGCCGCTCCAGCCGCGCGCCGAGGGTTGCCACGACGGTGGCTCCGGCGGACCGGGCCAACTCGGCAAACTCCTCCATCAACGCGGGATCGTGCTGGCCAGGCGCCTGGGCCTGCAACAGCAATGCGCGTTCACCTTTTCGCGATCGATCAAACAGCGCGGCTTACTCGGCTTCGTGGTTCTCGCCATGGCCCGCGTCGTCGACGCCGCTGATGCGCACGTTTCGACTCGGCACGACCGTGGATATGGCGTGCTTGTAGACCATCTGGCTGACCGTGTTGCGCAGCAGGACCACGAACTGGTCGAAGGATTCAACCGTTCCCTGCAACTTGATTCCGTTGACGAGGTAAATGGACACCGGCACCCGCTCGCGACGCAGCGCGTTGAGGAACGGATCCTGCAGTGATTGTCCTTTGGACATTATTATTCTCCTCTTGCCCGGGCCGTTGCCGGTCATGTTGATTGCATCCGAACCGGAAAAAAAGCGCCAGGACTGGCAAATCACGCCACCCATTGCCCCGCTGGGCCCTGACACTCCGGTTCACGCGCGCGCATGGTAAACCAAGCACCGGCCGAATAGTACGCCGTACGCCGCGTTCCACGGCGTGCGCGGCAGGGGTTTCCGGCATTCAGGCGCCACCGCCCCGCGCAGGGGGCCTGCGCTGCAAACCGGTGGCAATCCATCCAGGGTCGTGCTCAGAGGAAAGCGGCCAGCGCCGCATGGATGCGGCTCGGGCTGGCGGCCGCATCGCAATCGAACAACCAGGCATCGTGCTCGGAGCGCAGCCAGGTCATCTGCCGTTTGGCCAACTGCGAGGTTGCATGAAGCGCATGCATGCGAAAGTCGGTTGCGGAAACCTTGCCGTCCAGCCAGTCCCAGCCTTGCCGGTAGCCCACCGCGCGCATCGAGGGCAGATCGGCCGACCATCCCGGTCGAGCACGCAAGCTGCGCAGCTCGTTTTCCAGGCCCTGGGCAAGCATCTGGTCGAAACGCTCGGCAATGCGCAGGCGCAGGTTTGATCGATCCGCAGCCACCAGACCGAGCTTGAGTACGCGCCACGGCAGCCTGCCTCGAACGCCACCTTGCTGTTCGGAAATCGGCACACCGCTGAGTTCGAACACTTCCAGAGCCCGCAACACCCTCTGCACGTCGTTCGCATCCAGCCTGGCCGCGGTCCTCGCATCACACATCGCCAGTTTGCGGTGCATGTGCAGCTTGCCGTACACGCGTACTTCCTCCGCCAGCCTCTCACGCAAGGCGGGATCGGCACGAGGCATTTCCGACAAGCCGCGCTCCAGGGCCCGGAAGTAGAGTCCGGTACCGCCCACCAGCAGCGGAATCCGACCGCGCGCATGAATGTCGGCAATTTCCCTGAGGGCATCGGCACGGAAATCCGCCGCCGAGTACGCCTGCTCCGGTTCGCGTATGTCGATCAGGCGATGGGGGTGGCGGGCCAGCACCCGTGCATCCGGCTTGGCCGTACCGATGTCCATGCCGCGATAGACCAGCGTGGAATCGACGCTGACCAGATCCAACGGAAATTCCACGGCCAGATCGCAGGCGCGCTGGGTTTTCCCGGTGGCAGTCGCACCCATGAGGAAAACGAGCGGGAGACGGTGGTCAATCGTGGGCATATCGGGTTCCCCGGAGATGGCTCCGGCTGTTCCTGTGCACTCATCAGGACGGGCATTGCCGCGAAGCGCGCAGGATATAACCTTTGACAAATCCGGTCGGGCTGCGCTCACATAGCCATTCCGGGGAAAACCGAAGACGGCGGCGCATGAACGATTGGGCAATACTCGATCTTGTCCTCTATTTCACGGGATCTTTGATCGCGCTGACCCAGAGCATCGTTTTTGCGCACTATTTCCGCCTGTTCCGCGGCGACCACCTGTCTCTCTGGTCGATCAGTTTCCTGAGTCTGGCCATCTACCTGGGCGCTGCCGGCCTTTCCGTCCTCTTGCTGCCCCACTATCCGGCCGCCCATCCGCTGCGCCTTTTCCTGTCCTGCGTCTCGTTGACCGCGGCCTACATCCAGGTGGCGGCGCTGGTCATGGGCACGATGGCGATCTGGCGCACGCAGCGCTGGACGCGATCGCAGCTTGTCGGTGCGCTGGCCGCGGCCAGCCTGTTCGGATTGCTCACCTGTCTTGCGTTTGCCTTTGATCCGGCCGCTTCCGGCGAACGTTTTTTCCTGCGCGTGGGCCTGCGACTGCTGATCACCGGCCTCGCGGCGCTGTGCATGGGCATCGCCATTGCCTGGCGTTGGCCGCGCGCCAAGGTGGGCGCCCAACTGACCGCCATCGCGCTGTCCATTTACGGCCTGGACCTGCTCCAGGTGTTTGGCGTCTACGTGGTGCAGACCATGGGTGGATCGCCGTGGTCCTGGCTCAAGTATCTCGGTGTGGTCGGCCTTGTTACCCAGATCTTCATCGGCTATGGCCTCGTCATCTGGTTGCTGGAGAACGAGCGTGACCGCGCCGAACACGCGTCGGATGCCGCCGAGTGGCTGCGTTACTTCGATCCGCTCACCGGATTGCCGAACCGCGCCCAGATGCTCAGTCGCGTGAACCAGCAGATCCAGCAACCGCAAGGCGCTGCCATGCTGCTCGTGCGCCTGGACAATCTCGGCAATATTGCCGTGGCTTCCGGCATGGCCGGGGTCGATGTCGCGGTGCTTTCGAGCGCCGAGCGCATCGAGGAAATCGGGCGCACCAGCGGTCTTGTCGCTGCGCGTCCCGGCGCCGACCATCTCGCGTTGTACGGATCGGGCCCCGGCTCCGAAAGCAGTTTGCAGCGGGCGGCCGAGCAGATCCTGTTGGCGCTTGCGCAACCCTTGTTCTGGAACGGACGCGAACTGCCGCTGGAGGCCAGCGTTGGAATTGCCATGGCCCCACGCGATGCGGACAGCGCAGAAACCCTGCAATCACGCGCGGAAATGGCGCGTGCCAGCGCCCAGCGCGAAGGGCCGATGCGATATCGCGTTTATGCCCACGATCTCGACCTTGAAGCCAAGCAGCGCCTGGAGCTGCAATCGGAACTGCGCGCGGCATTTGCCAACGACGAATTCCATCTTGAGTTCCAGCCGATCCTGGATGGCTGGAACCTGGAAATCTGCGGTTTCGAAGCGCTGATTCGCTGGCAGCATCCCAAACGTGGGCGCCTGCTCCCGGATGAGTTCATTGCCGAACTGGAACCGCTGGGCCTGGTCGAGGCGCTCGATACCTGGGTGCTCAACCAGGCCTGCCTTGCCGCAAAAGCCTGGCAGCGACCGGGCAGCGACCCGATCACGGTTGCGGTCAATATCTCCGCCTACAGCTTCCAGCGTCGGAAATTTGCCGATTCAATCCGCAGCATGCTCGAGCGCACGGGTCTGGCGCCCGGCTGCCTTGAGATTGAAATCATCGAATCCATCGCCATGGGCCAGCCGGAGCGTGCCGGATACAGCATCGATCGATTGCGCGACCTTGGCGTGCGCGTGATGCTGGATGATTTCGGAACCGGATTCTCCTCGCTCAAGCACCTGCGCCAGTTGCCATTCGACGGACTGAAGATCGACCACAGCTTCGTCGTGGATGTGCTGGTTGATTCGCGTGATGCCGCCATCGTCAAGGCAATGCTGGCCTTGGCCCACAGCCTGGGTTTGGAAGTCGTGGCAGAAGGCATCGAGACGGCGGCCCAACTGGCCTGGTTCCAGTCGGCAGGCTGCGACCGCCTGCAGGGCTTCCATTTCCATCGATCGATGGATCAGGAAGCGGTACTCGAACTGTTGCGCAACAGCGCGCATGCACGCTCGAGCAGGCCGATCCCGGCAAGCTGAACGCAAGCTTGCGTCAAGGCAACCAAAGCCAGGGGTCAGCAACACCACCCACGCCGTATAATGCGCGCCCCCCAAACCCACACTCCCGGGTGATGCTATGGCTTCAACCATGAAGGCCCTGGTCAAGCGCGATGCCGGCAAGGGCATCTGGATGGAACAGGTTCCGATGCCGGAAATCGGACCCAACGACGTCCTGATCAAGCTCGAAAAGACGGCCATTTGCGGCACCGACCTGCACATCTACCTGTGGGACGAGTGGTCGCAACGCACGATCAAGCCCGGCTTGGTCATCGGCCACGAATTCGTCGGCCGCATCGTCGAGGCAGGCGCAGGCGTGCGCGGCTACGACATCGGCCAGCGCGTATCCGCCGAAGGCCACATCGTGTGCGGCGTGTGCAGGAACTGCCGCGCCGGCAAGCAACACCTGTGTCCGCACACCGTGGGCATCGGCGTCAATCGCGCCGGTGCATTCGCCGAGTACATTGCGGTGCCGGCGTCCAACCTGTGGCCGATCCCGGACCAGATTCCTTCCGAGCTCGCCGCCTTTTTCGATCCCTATGGCAATGCCGCGCATGTGGCGCTCGAGTTCGACCTGATCGGCGAGGATGTGCTGATCACCGGTGCCGGTCCTATCGGCATCATTGCCGCCGGCATCGCCAAGCACGTCGGTGCGCGCAACGTCGTGGTCACCGACGTCAACGACTATCGCCTCAAGCTTGCCGCCGACATGGGCGCGACCCGCGTGGTCAATGTTTCCAAGCAATCGCTGCTGGACGTGGTCAAGGACCTGCACATCGAAGGCTTTGATGTCGGCATGGAAATGAGCGGCAATCCGCGCGCCTTCAACGACATGCTCGAATGCATGTATCACGGTGGCAAGATTTCCCTGCTCGGCATCCTGCCCAAGGGCGCCGGAGTCGACTGGGACAAGATCATCTTCAAGGGCCTGACCATCCAGGGCATCTATGGCCGTCGCATGTATGAGACCTGGTACAAGATGACGCAGATGGTGCTGAGCGGGTTTCCCTTGCAGAAAGTGCTCACCCACCAGATCCACATCGACGAATTCCAGAAGGGCTTCGACCTGATGGAAGCCGGACTTTGCGGCAAAGTCGTTTGCTCCTGGAGTTGATGCGGGCATTACGGGCGACTTGAGCATGTCCAGTTTGCGCGCACGCATGGAGGCTGAACTCCAGTCGCTGCCGCCTGGACCGATCACGGTTGCATTCAGCGGCGGCCTGGATTCATCGGTCCTGCTGCATTGCCTGGCCGCAAGCGATGAAGTCCGCCAACGCGGCTTGCGCGCCATCCATGTGAATCATCAGTTGCATGCCGACAGCGAGGCCTGGGCGGCGCACTGCGCGAAGATTTGCCATTCTTCCGATGTGCCGTTTGAGACGCTGCTGGTGCGGGTCGATCGTGACCGCGGCAGCGGGCTTGAGGCCAGTGCGCGCGATGCGCGACATGCCGCAATCCAGTTCGCCATGCGGTGCGAAGAAATCATCGCCTTTGCCCATCATCGCGACGACCAGGCGGAAACCGTGCTGCTGCGCCTGCTGCGTGGCGCAGGACCGGAAGGCATGGCGGCGATGCGAAGCCTGCGCAGGTTCGGGCCTGGCCTGGCCTGGCGACCCTTGCTGGCCATTCCGCGCAACGAACTGGTCGCCCATGCCAAGGAGTTCCAACTGGAGTGGCTGGAGGACCCGAGCAATCGCGATACCCGCATCGACCGCAATTTCCTGCGCGCAAGGGCAATTCCGCTTTTGCGCGAACGTTGGCCGAATTTGCAATCCACCTTCAGCCAGGGCGCGCAGTGGATGCGCGCTGCCGCGGACTTCATCGAACAGCAGTCCGACATTGCGCTCGCGGATCTGCGTGGAACGGATCCTGCCAGCCTGAATGCAAACGGCTGGTTGGCCCTTGCCGATGCCCTGCGCGATTCCGTGCTCAGGTCATGGCTTCGAAGTCTCGGCTTGCCGCCCCCGAATCGCCATCAGGTCGGTGAACTGGAACGGCAATTGCGCGAGGCGCGCGCGGACCGCTTGCCCTGCGTTCGCTGGCCTGGAGTAGAACTGAGGCGTTATCGGCAATGGATCCATGCCATGGCCCCCATGCCCCGTATCCCGACCGACTGGCAACAGGCCTGGAATGGCCATGTCCTGGTGCTCCCCGCGGATCTGGGCACGCTCGCCCTGGTCGATGAGCGCGGCGAGGCAATCACCCTGCCGGATGCCGATCGCTTGCAGGTGCGATTCCGTCGTGGAGGCGAGCGCATCCAACTGCGCGGCGAGCCGATCCATCACGAATTGCGCGATCTGTTGCAGAAGGCCGGGGTCCCGCCTTGGTCAAGGGATCGCATGCCGCTGGTTTTCCATGCGGATGGTCGTCTGCTCGCCGTGGCTGATCGCTGGATCGGCTTTTTCGGAACCCGGTTGCTGTCGATCCACAACGCGCGCCTGGTCTGGAAAACTCGTTGACCCTGCGCAATTCGCAGGATAGCCTTCGCCGCATGTCCGGCAGCAAGCCCGCCAATTCAAACCAGGTCGCCGAGTTCGAGCAGTCGCTCGATGAACTCGAGCAACTCGTCACCCGCATGGAACAGACGGAAATGGGCCTGGACGACTCGCTCAAGTCCTTCGAGCGCGGCGTCGAGCTTTATCGAAATTGCCAGAGCGCGCTCGAGCAGGCGGAGCTTCGCGTCAAGCAGCTGCTGGATCCGACCCGGCCCGAGCTTGCCGAGCCGTTCGACCCCGATACACCGTGAACTCCGATCCGGGCGCTGATTCCCTCGCGCCAGACGCAAGCGGCCGCGAGCTTCGCCAGGCCTACGAGCTATCCACCACGCTTCGCGGCTTTGCCGAGCGCAGCCATGTCATGCTCGCGCGCGCGCTGCCGGATTCCACGCAGCCGCCGGTGCCGCTGCATCAGGCCATGCACTATGCGGTGACCGGTGGCGGCAAGCGCATGCGGCCCTTGCTGGTCTATGCAAGCGGCAGTGCATTCTGCGCACCGCTCGAACATCTCGATGCCGCAGCCGTGGCGGTGGAAATGATCCACGCCTACTCGCTGGTGCACGACGACCTGCCGGCCATGGACGACGACGCCATGCGTCGCGGCCGACCCACCTGTCATGTCGAGTTTGGCGAAGCCATGGCCATACTCGCCGGCGACGCGTTGCAGGCCCTGGCCTTTGAAGTGCTTGCCCACGACCATGCGGCGCCGATCAGCGCGGATATCCGCCTCGAAATGATGCGCATCCTCGGTGATGCCTGCGGCTCCCACGGCATGGCCGGTGGCCAGGCATTGGATCTTTCAGCCATTGGCCAGCGCCTGGATGCGACTGAACTCGAGCGCATGCATGTGCTGAAAACCGGCGCATTGATTCGCGCGTCCGTGCGGCTCGGCGCATTGGCGGCAGGCTGTCACGATGCCGATCTGCTTTCGGCACTGGAACGCTATGGGCATTGCGTGGGCCTCGCTTTCCAGATCCGCGATGACATCCTCGATGTCGAAGGTGAATCCGCAGAACTGGGCAAGACTGCCGGCAAGGATGCTGCACAGGGCAAACCCACCTACCCCGCGATTCTTGGCATGCAGGCCTCCCGCATCCACCTTGCCGCGCTCACCGATGAAGCGATGACGTCCATTGCCATGCTCGGTGATTCGGCAGCGCACCTGCGCGATCTGGCACGCTTTGTCGCCGAGCGCGCGAATTGACGATGCGCTGAGGTCGGGCTGGAGCCCGACCAACGGCACCGCTCAAACGCGGCAAACTCGCCTGCCTGCACAATCGTGGTTCGAGAGGTTGTAGGTCGGGTTGAAACCCGACCTACAACCGCCCTGCATGCAGGACGAACCTTGGTTCTAGTGAATCAGACGCAGGGTCAACGGGTAGCGATAGCGCACGCCGTTGTTGGCATTGACCGCAGCAATGATGGTGAAGATCAACCAGTAGAAGAACAGCACGAAGCCCAAGGGTACGGCCAGCACCAGTCCGATGCCGACGGTGACGATGGAGAACAGCACCAGGGCTGCGCCGGCAATGAGGATGGTGATGTTGAAGTTGAGCGCTTCCTTGGCCTGGTCCCCGGCAAACGGTAGCGTGTCGCGCTTGATCAGCCAGATGATCAACGGGCCGATCACGCAACCCAGGCCACTGATGAAGGCACTCAGCGCCGAAAGGTGCCCGAGCAAGGCCCAGGTGCGCTCATCGCCCACGGGCGCCACGACTTCGGGGGTGCTGCTGGCTTGCGGATCGCTCTCGACGTTCATGGCCTTCTCCGTTCGGGGAATTGCAGACAAACAATGGTTGCCGGCATCGCCCGTTTCAAGGCCGGGAAGTCACGATCCGGCAACGGTCATGCGTTCAAGCAGGACGGATCCGGTGAGCAGGTGCGAGCGCCGATCCACATCGCTGCCGATGTCGACGATGTTGGCGAACATGTCGCGCAGGTTGCCGGCGATGGTGACTTCATCGACGGCATGCACGATCTCGCCGTTTTCCACCCAGAAACCCGAAGCCCCGCGCGAATAGTCGCCGGTAAGCAGGGAAACGCCCTGGCCCATCAATTCGGTGACCAGCAGACCCGTGCCCATACGCTTGAGCATGCCGGCGAAATCGAGTTCGCCGTGACTGACCAGGACATTGTGCACACCACCGGCATTGCCGGTGCTGGTGAGCCCGAGCTTGCGCGCAGAATAGCTGCCGAGCACATAGCGCGAGAGATGGCCATCCCTGACCAGATCGGAGTCGCGCGTTGCCACGCCTTCGCTGTCGAAATTTGCCGATGCAAGACCGCGCGCAAGCCGTGGACGTTCGATGATGTTGACGAAGGATGGAAACACCGGCTTGCCGATGTGATCGACCAGAAAACTGGCCTTGCGATACAGCACGCCGCCGCTCACCGCGGAAATGAAGCTGCCGACCAGGCTGCGCGCGACCGGCGCGGAAAACAGCACCGGACATTGGCGCGTGCTGAGCTTGCGTGCCGCCAGGCGAGCCACGGTGCGCTCGGCAGCCTTGCGACCGATCACGGCCACATCCGGAAAATCATCGGCGCAGCGCACCGTCTCGTACCAGTAGTCGCGCTGCATGCCGGCTTCATCCTCGGCAAGCAGGGCAACGGAAACCATGTGCCGGGTATCGCGTTCGCGAGAAAAGAAGCCGTGGGAGGTCGCGCCCACCCCAAGCGAGCTTCCGATTTGCACGGTGGCACCCTCGGAATTGCTGATACGCGGATCATGCTCGCGACCGGCCGCTTCGCAGCGCAGGGCCAGATTCGTGGCTGCCTCGATGTCGATCTGCCAGGGATGCCAGAGATCGAGATCGGGAAAGTCATGCGCCAGCAGATCGGCATCGGCGAGGCCATTGCAGGGGTCCGCCTCGGTATGGCGGGCGATGGCGCAGGCATGTTCGATGGTCTTCTCGATCGAATCCGGATTGAGGTCGGCTGTGCTTGCCGAACCCTTGCGCTTGCCGAAGAACACGGTCAGCGAGAGCCCGCGATCGCGATTGTGCTCGATCGATTCCACCTTGCCGAGCCGCACGCTCACGTTCAGGCCGACGTCGACGCCAAAGCCGAGATCAACCTCGCTCGCACCTTTTGCCTTGCAGCGACGCAGCACGTCCGACGTCAGCTCCGACAGCCTGTCGAGTTCGGTCATGCTGTCATCGGAATTGGTGATTGCCTGGTTCACGCCTTATCCTTCCCTACTGCGCGGCACTCGCGCGCCACCCGAAAATGTCATTGACAATGTCACTCGACGACAACGAAAGCGAATTCGATGGCCCCAGCCGCAGCCAGTTGCGCCGCGACGCCATGGCCATATTCAAACTGGCTGAAGCCCTTGCCCGGTTGAGTGACGCCCAACTCACCCGCATTCCCCTCGATGAAACCCTGATCGCTGAAATCCGCCGCACCCGCAACATCCATCAACCCATTGCGCGCAAACGTCAGACCCAATACCTCGCCAAGCAATTGCGCGGGCTCGACGATGGCCAGATCGAGGCCGTTCGACTCGTTCTCGACGGCGATCGGCAGCAGTTCCATCGCGAAGTCGCCGTCCTGCATCAACTCGAATCCTGGCGTGATCGCCTGATTGCCGAAGGCGATCCAGCCCTTGACGAATTCCTGCTCCAGCATCCGGCTGCCGATCGCCAGCACCTGCGTGCCCTCATTCGCCAGGCCGGTGTCGAGGCCAGCCGACAGAAACCGCCGCGTGCCGCGCGTGAACTTTTCCGCTTGTTGCGCGACATGCAGGCGCCGACAACGGACTGAGGCCGCGCGGCACATCAAGCTGCCGTGCCACCCACCGTGAGATTGTCGATGCGCAAGGTCGGCTGGCCAACTCCGACCGGCACGCTCTGGCCATCCTTGCCGCATACACCGACGCCTTCATCCAGCTTGAGGTCGTTGCCGATCATCGAGACCTGCTTGAGCACCTCGGAACCGGCTCCGATCAGGGTGGCGCCCTTGACCGGCCGCGTGATCTTGCCATCTTCGATCAGATAGGCCTCGCTGGCCGAGAAAACAAACTTGCCGTTGGTGATGTCCACCTGGCCGCCGCCAAAATTGACCGCATACAGACCGCGCTTGACCGAGCGCAGGATCTCGTCCGGCTCATGCTGTCCGGCCAGCATGTAGGTGTTGGTCATGCGCGGCATGGGCAGATGGGCAAAGGATTCGCGCCGACCGTTGCCGGTCGCCTTCATGCCCATCAGTCGCGCATTGAACTTGTCCTGGATGAGCCCCTTCATGATGCCGTCTTCGACCAGCACCGTGCATTGGCTGGGCGTGCCCTCGTCGTCCACGCTCAAGGAACCGCGCCGTCCGGCCAGGGTGCCGTCATCGACGATGGTCACGCCACGTGCAGCAACGCGCTGACCCATGCTGCCCGAAAACGCCGAGGTGCCCTTGCGGTTGAAGTCGCCTTCAAACCCGTGGCCGATGGCCTCGTGCAGCAGCACGCCGGGCCAGCCCGGTCCCAGTACTACGGTCATGTTGCCGGCCGGTGCGTCCACCGCGTCCAGGTTGACCAGCGCCGAGCGCACCGCCTCGCGGGCGATTCGGCGCGCACGATCATCCTTGAGCAATTCCACCAGATCGTAGCGTCCACCACCACCGCAACCTCCGGATTCACGGCGGCCATTCTGCTCGGCAATCACCTGCACGTTGAAGCGCACCAGCGGACGCACATCCGCAGCCAGGGTGCCATCGGAAGCGGCGACCAGCAGGGTATCGACGGTGGCCGAGATGCTGACGATGACCTCGCGCACACGCGAATCCAGCGAGCGCGCATAAGCATCGATTTCGTTGAGCAGGCGCACCTTTGCCTCGCTCGACATCGAATCAATGGGATCCAGCGCCGGGTACAAGGCCCGCGCAGAGGTAACGGCCAGCGCCTTGCCGGACCCGGCGGCACCTTCGCGCGCAATGGCTCGCGCGGAACCCGCAGCCTCCAGCAAGGCCGGCATGACGATGTCATCGGAGTAGGCGAATCCGGTCTTCTCGCCCGACTGCGCACGGATGCCGACACCTTGCTCGATGGAGTGGCTGCCTTCCTTGACCAGGCCGTCTTCAAGCATCCACGACTCGCTGCGCGAGTGTTCGAAATAGAGGTCGGCCGAATCGACGGCCGGACTCATCAGGCGCGCAAACACGCGATCCAGATCGGAGGCCGCAAGCCCTCCCGGGCGCAACAGGCGGTTCTCGGCCAGCGCAATCATTTCGGACATGTGGGTCGGCTTCGTCGCTGGGTCGGGCCGCACGATCTGGGGGCTTTTGCTGGAGAAACAAGCAAAGTTATCGCAACCAATTGATTGAAATACCTTTTCATTTCCACTCCAAGCGCTTGGACGCAGTCTTTCGAAGCACTGGCGGCCGCCAACCCAGGGGATCAGAATTGTCGCCGTTGGCGTTTCCGGGGGATACGAAATGTCGGCATCAAAAGCTCGCCTTTACTTGACTGGTCACGCACTGGCCTTCGTCGCAGCAACTTTCTCTGCAACCGCGCCCGCCCTTGCAGGGAATTATTCGCGGCTGGCCGAACAGGGCTCCCCGTCGGCGCAGGGATCACCTCCTGTACAAGAATTGCTCTACCTCAATCGCTGCACCCCCACTTGCACGGTGTTGCCCGGACCTGACAATGCAATCACCAACCAGTCTTCCCTGGTGAACCAACCACGAGTGATTCCTGAATACGCCTTCGGAGATGCATCCTGGGGCGCACTGGTGAAATGCGTGCGCCGGGTTTATGCGCCCTATTTCATGACCATCACGGAAACCGATCCTGGCAACGTGCCGCATCGCGAGCTGATGATAGGAGGCAACCCAGGCAACATCGGCATGTCAAGCGGAGTTCTTGGCGTTTCTCCCTGGGCCTGCGGAGTTCCACTGGTCAACACGATTGCCTTCGTGTTTTCCGCGGCTCACGGAGACAACATCCCAGAGTTGTGCTGGACCGCGACGCACGAGGCCGGCCATCTGTTCGGCCTCGACCACGAGCTCCACCAGCCGGACTCGATGAGCTACGACCCACTGACCACCCAATACAAGCACTTCACCGATTTCAATTCCGAATGCTTTGATCAATCCACCGGCCAGCAGATTCCCTGCTACTGCGGAAGTGCTTCGACCCAGAATACCGACCTGCGTTTGGCGACGGATCTGGGCCGCGACCGCGTGTTCTCCGATGGCATGGGTGAAGACCCGTGGGAATTGCCGCTTCCCTCGCCTTTGGCACCGCTCATTGTCAGGTCACCGCTGTCATGTGGAACACGCACCGACCGCGCCACGATGATGCCGCTGACGTGGTGAACAGGTTTCTTTCCAAGGTCCCCGCAACATTCAACCAGTGCGGAAACACATCCTCAGTCGTCCCTGATCATCCCTTGCGCATGCCGCAGCGGGTTGTCAGCAAGGTACGGGTAACGGGATAGACATCGACCCCTGCGCCCGGCAATTCGCGCAAGGCCGCGCAGGCGTCGACGCGCGACATGCCCGATGCGGACTGGCTGGCCTGAGCCGAGCAGGCATCCAGCAGCAGGAGCATCTGCGGCGTTGCAATCGGATCTGCGGTATTGGCCGCAGCATCCATGCCGGCCAGTGCACTGCGAAGCAGCGGCACTGCTTCCCGGCAGCGATTGGCACCGACCAGAAACGCCGCCAAGGGCACCTGCCAACCACGCAACGGGATTTCACGGGCCTGGCCCACGGTCTCGGCCATGGCCAGCGCTGCGCGATACCGGGGTTCCGGATCGCTGCCCTGCACTTCCTCGGCAATGGCCAATTCGCGCAGCGCCACGGCGGTGGCTGCCGACGATTCGCCTTCGCGCGCCTTCTGCAATTCCACAGCGCTGCGCTGCAATTGCACCGCCTCCGCATGCCTGCCCTGCAGTCCCACGGCCGTGGCCAGATTCTGCAGGTCATGCGCACCCTGTCCGTTGTCCTTGCGCTTGCGCGCAAGCACCTCGCGCAAATGCACTTCGGCTTCGTAAGCACGGTTGGAGTGGATGAGAGAGTAGGCCAGGTTGTTCTTCGCCGTCAGGGTGTTGGGATGATCCTCCCCCAGTGAAGCAACGAAGCGCTGCAACACTTCCTCTTGCAGGGTCACCGCGCCGGGGAAATCGCGACGTACAACGCGGATCAAGGCGAGCATGTTGAGCGCCTCGCTGATCTTGGGGTGGTCCGCCGGCAGCGATGCGCGACAGCTGTCGAGTGACTCCTGTGCCAGTCGCTTCGCATCATCAAGTCTTCCCTGGTCGGCATACACCCCGGCAAGGTCGATCTGGGTGAAGGCAACCAATGGATGCGACGTACCAAACACGGTAATGCGGATTGCCAGCGCACGCTCAAGCATCCGTGCGGCCTCCTCCAGGTGTCCCGAGCCTGAGAGGTGCACACCGAGACTGGCCAATGTCGTCGCAACCTCTGCATCGTTCATTCCAAGCACGCGTTCGCGGATGGCCAGCACGCGGCGATGCAAGGCAAGCGCTTGCGTACGTCGCCCCATGTCATCCAGATTGCTGGCATAACTGTCGAGATAGCGAGCCGTCTCAACCGAATTCTCGCCAAAGCGCCGCTGCGCGGATTGCACGGCTTGCGCAAAGCGTTCATCGGCCGACTGGAAGTTGCCAAGGCCAACCTGCAAGGCACCCAAGTGCGCCAGGCTTTCGATGATCGCCGGGTCATCGCGTGCGAGCTGTGCGCTGCGCAGATCCAGAGCCTCGCGCAACAACGGCTCGGCGCCTGCGTAGTCGGCCTTCAAGCGCAGGACTTCCCCCACCTGATCGAGACTTTCCGCCATTTCCAGCGACGCTGCGTCGGCACGTCGCAGATCAAGCGCTTCGCTTGCCAATGCGAGGGCACGGTCGTAGTCACCCAGCGCCGTGTAGGTCGCTGAAATGGTTTGCAGCATGCGGGCGCGAACAGGGGGTGACAGATGCGACATCGAACGCAGTCTGGCACTGCCTTGGTCAAGCAGATCCTGCGCACTCAACTTTGCTCCCCGTGCGACCGTGGGATCTGCGCCCTGGAACAGGCTTATGAGGAACTGTGTTGTCTGCCGGGAAGTCTCCGCCTCGCGCACTTTTGCCCGCGCCTCGCGCAGGGCAAGTACGGCACCACTGCCCACGGCGACGACCACGGCCGCCAACATGGCCAGCGGCCAGCGCCATTGCCAAGCAGTTTTCTTCAGGCGGTCCCGGCGACTGCCGACGCCGCTGCGCAGGGGGCGGCGCGCCAGCCAATCGGAAAGATCGTTGGCCATGACGATCACGCCGGCATAGCGATCAGCTGGTAACGGCATGAGGGCCTTGTCCAGGATGTGCCCCAGGTCGCCTTGCTGCGCCCGTTCGCCATCGGCCGCAGAGCGCACCAGCTGACGCAGCACCGCGCCCAATTGATAGACATCCGTTGCCGTGGTTATGTCACCGCCTTCACGCTGTTCTGGCGCTGCGTAAGCCGGCGTCATCGCACCCCAGGTTCGAGTCAGTTCACTCTTCTCGACATCGAGGAGGCGTGCAATGCCGAAATCGAGCAAGCGAGGCCTGCCGTCCTCGTCGACCAGGATATTGGCCGGCTTGAGGTCGCGGTGAATCACCAGATTGCGATGCGCGAACGCGACGGCGTCACACACCTGCAGGAACAGGCGCACGCGTTCGGCGGCGACCAGATGCCGAGAGTCGCACCAGGTGTCGATGCGCTGGCCATCGACATATTCCATGGCCAACCAGGGATGCCCATCCGAGCCCACCCCGCCATCGACGAGGTGCGCAATGTGCGGGTGAGACAGGCGAGCCAGAATCTGTCGTTCGCGCAGAAAGCCGCGCGCAAATCCCGGCGACCACGCACCGTCGCGCACACGCTTTATGGCAACCTGCTGCTCGAAGCCGCCATCAACGCGCCTGGCCAGCCACACCTCGCCCATGCCACCCAGCCCGAGTTTGCGCTCGGCGCGGAATGGACCCAGTTGCGGCAGCGAGGGTTCATCTGCAACCAGCAAATCCGCTTCATCCGTGTGCTGAACCAGCGAGCGCAATTCAGATTCGAAGGCCGCATCGCTCGCCGACAGGCGCGCGATTTCCGCGTCGCGCTGCGAAAGGTCCATATCGATCACGCGATGAAATGCATCACGCAATCGGGCGAATCGCCCGCTGGCACCTTCGGTTTGCAGGTTCATGCCTGCACTTACGTCATGCGTGCGCAAATCTGACATCAGGCATCCAGGCGCTGCCGCAGCCAGGCACGTGCAAGTGCCCAGTCCCGATAGACGGTGCGCTCATCGACTTCCAGCAAGCGGGCGACTTCGTTCACTTCGAGGCCTACGAAATAGCGCAGCTCGACAATCTGGGCCATTCGCGGATCCAGCTCGGCCATCGCGTCAAGGGCCTGGTCCAGTGCCGGCAGATCCGTGGGCGTATCGATGGGAAGTGCCATCGCTTCCACGAGATCGGCACGACGCCAATGCCCACCGCCACGCTTCTCGCGTTGCTGGGCGCGCGCGCGGTCGATCAATACCTGCCGCATCAGCTTGGCCGCCGTGGTGAACAGGTGCTTGCGGTTCTCGATCTGGATTTGCCGGGCACCGAGCAAGCGCACGAACAGGTCGTTGACCAAGGCCGTCGGTTGCAGGGTTTCGTGGCCCGCATTTGCGCGCAGCTCATGTGCGGCAATGCGCCGAAGCTCTTGCCAGACTTCAGGCAGCAAGGCGTCCAGCGAAGCGCCGTCACCCTCCTGCCACTGCCGCAACAAGCGGGTGATTTCTCCATCCGGACTGCTCATGGCACCTCCCGCCGCGATTCTAGCCGGACATGTCAGGTTTGCGCCGCAACGGCGTAAGTCCACGGAAAGGCGCGCGTTGCGCCCCAGCCACAGCGGAGGACCACCATGGTATCGACCCATTGTTCTATATCCCTTCCCGGATTCGCCCGGCTTTACGCCACACCCCAAGCGCAAAAAACCAAGTCTTCGGCGCTTCTGCTGAGCGCATTGGTCCTGTGCCCATTTGCGCATGCAGACAATGTGGTTGTCGGTAACGGAACTCCCGCCAGTTGCACGGAGGCCGCGCTCAACGCCGCAATGTTTCAACTGGTGGTTGGCGTGCAGGGTCCGGGGGGCGTGCTCACGTTTTCCTGCGGTGCCGCTCCCCACACCATTGCCCTGACTTCCACGAAATTCCTGGAGGGCCAATGCACCATTGATGGCGGGGGCCTGATCACCCTGAACGGCCAGGGCAACACACGGCCCTTGTATATCAGCGTGACCAACCCCGAAGATCAAACCGCCGTTGAGCTGCGCAACATCACCTTGGCGAACGGTCACGGCGACTTTGGTGGTGCCGTGTATCTGGGCGAAAACGCCAGCCTGAGCGTGCTGCGCGCGACCATCCGGAACTCCAGTGCCGATTTCACGGGCGGCGGAATCGCGGCTGCCGGCAACTCCTTGCTCAACGTGGCCAATTCAACGTTCCAAGACAACTTTGCAGTCTCAGGCGGTGCGATCGTCAGCTATTCGGTAGCCAACATCTCCGACAGTTCGTTCGAATTCAACACGGCGAACGATGCCACCGGGGCAACCAGCGCCGTAGGTGGCGCTGTTGCCAGCTTTTTCGGGAATCTGAACGTGAGCCGCAGTTTTTTCGGCGGCAACGCAGCGGATTTCGGCGGCGCCGTTTACAAGGAGAATGCAGAGCTCAATCTGCTCGGCTCCCGTTTTTTCGACAATTCCGCATCCAGCGGTGGCGCCGTCTATTTGGAATCACTGAGCAGCCCGGGCGAAATCGAAAACAGTCGGTTCGAGGAAAACACCGCAAGCTTTTTCGGAGGCGCCATATCAGCAATCAATGCCATCGAGGTGTATGGAAGCCTTTTTCAGGAGAACCAGGCCGAATTCGGCGGCGCCATCAACCTCAGTCCACAGCTGGACAGCGAAATCGCCAACAGCGCCTTCATCGCAAACCATGCCGGATTCTCGGGAGGTGCCATTGATGCCGCAGGAAGCGGAGGCGGGCCATTGCCGCCCAGACTGGACCTGTTCCAGGTAACCACGAACGGCAACAGTGCCGATGCCTTCGGTGGCGACCTCTATCTACTGGGTGCAAACCCGATCAATGCCAGCATTTCCTACTCCACGCTGGTCAACGCCAGCTCCGCAACTGGCAGCACGGTGAGTATTGGCAGTGGGTCGAGCCTGGGGGTCGCTGCCAGCATGATCTGGGCCAGCAACGGTGCGGCCTGCTCCGTGGAAAGCGGAGGGCAACTATTCACCTTCGATTACAACCTGGCACCTGCCAGTTGCGGATTCGGTGCCGCACACGATCTCTTCGTATCGGGCTTCTCCCAGCTTGGCCTGGCTCCGCTTGCCAACAACGGTGGCCGCTTTCCCACCTTCCTGCCGCAGCCGAACAGTCCCGCGACGGATCGTGTGAGCGCATGCGTCTTCAAGGGAGGTGATACCCGCGGTCGGCCACGTCCCGTTGACATGGATGGAAATGGCAGCGCGGACTGTGACACGGGAGCCGTCGAGCGTCAGTTGATCGAGTTGGTGGACGACCGCATCTTTGCAGACGCTTTCGACGTGCCCTAAGGAAACTCTGAACAAGTACGGAACTCATTCGTCGCGAGCAAGCTCGCTCCCACAAAATCAAGCAATGGTGGGAGCGAGCTTGCTCGCGACAATACTTGATCAGACCTTCCCCGAGGGCGCGTCCGCTGAATCACCAGCAGCTTCCGGTCGGGCAGAACGCCGTGGGCCGCCACATGCCCGTCCTGGCAATTCAGGCGATCACGTCAGGTTTGCACCGCAACGGCGTATGTACCTGGAAAGCCGGCATCCGCCGTTGCGCTGGAGAGCAACATGTCACGTTTCGCGTTCACCCTTGCCTGGCTGGCGCTGGCGCCCTGCGCCAACGCCGCCACGTTTCTCGTCGACACGACCAGCGATGACGGCAGCGCGCCGTTCCAGCTTTGCGATGCCAACCCCGGAAACGCCAACTGCTCGTTTCGCGGCGCCATCACCCTGGCCAATGCGAGTGCGGGTGCCGACAGTATCGTGTTCGACATTCCCATCAGCGATTCCGGCTACGTGGCAGCAACCGATCACTGGCGAATCTCGCCGGCAACCACGCTGCCGCTGATCCAGGACACGCTGAGCGTTGATGGCTACAGCCAGCCCGGTGCCACAGCCAACACGCTGGCAGCGGATGAAGGCGGCAGCAACGCCGTGCTCAAGATCGAGCTGCACGGGTTCGGCAGCAGCTCGCAAGCCGGAATCGATGTCGGCAACGGAAATCCGCTGCTGCATTTGCGTGGCGTGGCCATCAACAATTTCCAGATCAACGTGCAATTGCAGTCGCCCGGCCCGAATGTCGTCGAAGGCTGCTTCATCGGTACCGACATCACCGGCATGCAGGGCATGGCCGCCAGCAACAATTCCTACGGTATTCGCCAGCGTGGTGCAGCGATCATCGGCGGCACTACGCCCGCTGTGCGAAATGTCATCTCCGGCAATGGCTACATCGGCCTGTGGGACGAAAGCGCGAACTCGACTTTCCAGACCAGCCAAGTGCAGGGCAACATCATCGGCCTGGGCGCGGACGGCAGCACTGTTCTGCAAGGCCAGGACTACGGCCTGTACGTGACCAACCCCGTGCAGGGCAACGTGATAGGCGGAGGCAGCGTGGCCGCACGCAACCTGGTTTCGGGCATCGAGACCAGTGCAATCTACATTTCGACCAATGCCGCGGCCGCCAACGCCAATCCGGTGCGCATCCAGGGCAACGTGTTCGGTACCGACTGGAGCGGGACGCTGGTCCGCCCCAACGGCAGCTTCCCTTCCTCGCCCTCCCAGCCACAGCCAACCATCGTGGTTTTCCGAGGCGGTGAATGTGGCGTCCTCATCGGCGGTGACGCAGCAGGTGAAGGCAATCGGATCGCCCATGGCGCGGCGGCGGGCGTGCTGGTTTCCACCTGCACGGGCGCGGCCATTCTTGGCAACAGCTTCCACGGCAACGCCATCGGCATTGATCTGGCACCTTTTTCCAACGCTGATGGCGCAACGCCCAACGATGCGGGCGACAGCGATAGCGGCGGCAACCGCCTGCAGAACACACCGCACATCGAAAGCATCAGCTATCTCGACAACGGGGCGACGATGCAGATCGACTACCTGGTCGATAGCGCGACGGGAAATTCCGCCTATCCGCTGCGGGTGGACATCGGCGGTGGATCGAAGGGACAGATGGAGATCATCGCGTTCACCGACAGCATTACCGAAGTCGATGCGCAGACCCAGCGAAGTGTCAGCGTGCCGACGGCCTCGCTCGGCGGGCACGCTTTGGTGCTGCTTGCCACCGATGCGGATGGCAATACGAGCGAATTCACCTCGGACGCCCTGTTTGACGACGATTTCGAGGAATGAGCAGAACGACATCCTGAGCAAACGCGCACGCGCGACAGGGCCTGGCCTGACCACGGCGCCCCGCGCTGGGCGGGGCCGTCGATTCGGGACGAAATGTCCAGGTGGGGCAAAACGGCTACACTACGCGCCCTTCCTGCTCCCCTGCTCGTCGAACTGGCCGCCAAGGCCATCGGCGCATCGAGAAACCCCATGTCCGACCCGGCCAGTGATGGCGCTGCCGCCGTTTCCACCTTCAAGGAACTCGCCCTGGGCGAAGCGCTGCAACGCGCGCTGGCCGATGTCGGCTACGAGTCGCCTTCGCCCATCCAGGCGGCGACCATCCCGCACCTTCTGGAAGGCAAGGACGTGCTCGGCCAGGCGCAGACCGGCACCGGCAAGACCGCCGCATTCGCCTTGCCCATCCTCGGCCGGCTGGACATGCAGCAGCGCAAACCGCAGGCGCTGGTGCTCGCGCCCACCCGCGAACTGGCGATCCAGGTTGCCGAAGCATTCCAGCGTTACGCCGTGCACTTGCCGGGCTTCCACGTGCTGCCGATCTACGGCGGCCAGGCCTATGGCCCGCAACTGGGCGGCCTGCGGCGTGGCGTGCATGTGGTGGTGGGAACACCCGGCCGAGTGATCGATCACCTGGAACGCGGCTCGCTGGATCTGTCCGAACTCAAGTGCCTGGTGCTCGACGAGGCCGATGAAATGCTGCGCATGGGTTTCATCGATGACGTCGAGGCAGTGCTCAAGAAAACGCCGCCAACCCGCCAGATTGCGCTGTTCTCGGCGACCATGCCGCCACAGATCCGGCGCATCGCCCAGAATCATTTGCGCGAGCCGGTGGAAATCACCATCAAGTCGAAGACCACGACTGCGGCGAAGACGCGCCAGCGTTACTGGCTCGTCAGTGGCATGCACAAACTCGACGCCCTGACCCGCATCCTCGAAGTCGAACCCTTCGATGCCATGATCGTGTTTGCGCGCACCAAGATAGCCACCGAGGAATTGGCCGAACGCCTGCAGGCGCGTGGCCTCGCGGCTGCGGCGATCAACGGCGACCTGGCCCAGGCCCAGCGCGAACGCACCATCCAGCAACTGAAAGACGGCAAGCTCGATATCCTGGTGGCCACCGATGTCGCCGCGCGTGGACTGGATGTGGAGCGCATCAGCCACGTGCTCAATTACGATATTCCCTACGACACCGAATCCTATGTGCACCGCATCGGTCGCACCGGGCGTGCCGGACGCGAGGGCGATGCCATCCTGTTCGTCACCCCGCGCGAGCGCAACATGCTGCGCCAGATCGAACGCGCCACGCGCCAGCCCATCGAGCCGATGGACCTGCCTTCGGTGGATACGGTCAACGACAAGCGAATCACCCGCTTCAAGGACCGCATCACCACTGCACTGGCGGCATCCGACCTTGCCGTGTTCCGCAGCCTCATCGAGCAATACGAAAGCGAACACGACGTGCCCGCCATCGAGATTGCCGCCGCGCTCGCGCGGCTCGCACAGGGTGACAAGCCCTTGCTGCTGGAAGCCCAGGTACGCAAGCCGCCACGTGAGTTCGACCCCACCGCGCAGCGTGAACGCAAGGCATTTGCCGAACGTTCCGAGCGACCACGTCCGTCACATCGCAGTGAGCGTGGCGAGCGCGAGCCACGGGACGCGCGCCCGCCGTTCGAACGCAAGCAACCCGCAGCGTATCCGGGTGATCGCATGGAAACGCAATCCACGCGACCTGCGCGCGCTGGCTCCTTTGCCGAAGCCGAGCATCGCCCACCCGAGCAGGGCATGGAGACCTTTCGCGTCGAAGTCGGCCACATGCACGGCGTCAAGCCCGGCAACATCGTTGGTGCCATCGCCAATGAAGCCGAGCTCGACAGCAAGTACATCGGCCGCATCACCATTCGCGAAGACCACAGCCTGATCGACCTGCCCGAAGGCATGCCGACGGAAATCCTCCAGTTGTTGAAAAAGAGCTGGGTTGCCGGCCAGCGCCTGCGCATGAGCAAGTTTACGGAAGGCTCGCCTTCCGCCAGATCGAAGGACGCTGCGGATGAGCGACCGCGATCACCACGTCCTGGCAGCAAGCCGCCCCACAAGGGCAAACCCGGCGGTCATTTCAAGCACAAGACACACCGGGAATAGTGCCTCCTGTTCTTGCAGGTATCCCAAATCGGGATATGCACCTTCGGGCGCGACACTTCCTGTGCAGCGTTGCCAGCACGCGCTTCGGCCCTGAAAGGCCTCCTGCAGCAGATGGACCCGCGCAGCCGCAGTGTTCGTCCGCAACCCTCAGTCTGCTCGTGTAGGAGCCCCAAAGAAGGGGTAAACACCTTCAGGCGCGATCAGGCATTACGCGCCGGATTGCGAGAGCACCGAGCCTTCACACGACTTCCTCGACTGATATCCGTCAGCCCGAATCCACGAAAAAGCAACGCCGGTCCCAGGCAACGCTGAATGAGTCCTGCTTGTGCAGAGCGCATCCAAGGCAACGCTGGTTAGGTCGCTTCCGTTCGTGGTGAGCCAGTCGAACCATGGACGGAAGCGACCTAACCAGCGTTGCGCTCAGCGATCAACCTGCGTGCTGTAGCCGCCTTCAACGCCTTTGGTGGCCACCGCCACCGCATCATGCGCATGCAGGCTTTCCAGGTGCGCCACGCGCAGCTGGAAGTCAACGATGCGTTCATCGCCTTCAAGGGCCAGCTTCAGGCGACGCGCGGCATCTTCGCAGAACATCAGGTTCTGGCCGTTTAGCAAGGCAAAGGCCTGTTCGTCCTCGCGCTTGACCGCCGTCTGCACCACAGTCTTGAGCGCGCCTTCGATGAGGTCGATCAGTTCGACGATGGGAAACTCGAAGCCCGCAGCCAGGCGCACGCGTACCCGTGCGCTGCTGCGTTGGCTGTGCGGCGTGGCGCGGATGCCCTGCTCGCTGCCCAGCCAGGCCAGCACCTTGTCACGCTGCAAGGCCTCATCCGGCGCAAAATCCGCTGCAAATTGTTCCTGGATCAACTGCCGGGCCAGGGCTGCCGAACACGGGCACGTGCTGGAATACAGCGCCTCGGTTTCCAGTTCGAAGGCAAACGCGCTTTCGTGAAGGGTTGCCGTGATTCGCACCGGGTACGACCGCCATCCGCTGTTGTCACTGGCCAATGCGGGCCGACGAATCATCTGTTCGAAACGGATGTCGATGCGCGCACGATCCGAAAGCTCGGCATGCGAGTCGAGGAAATCGCGAAGCAGCCGGCGCAGGGTGCAGGGTGAGAGCGCTTCGCCGGGCAGGTGTTTGTCGAGGTGCAAGTACAGGCGCGACATGTGGATGCCGCGGGCACTGGCATCCTTGAGGTTGACCTGGGCAGTCACCCGCGCCGGTGTCTGCATGATCGTGCCGTCCTCACCGAGCAGGCGAACCGGAATCGCGATCTCGTCCATGCCCACCCAATCCAGGCGGGCAGCCGCATCCAGCGCGGTCGCGGCTGCGACGTCAGGCATGAGGCGTGCGTTGCTGGGGAGACTCGGCATACGTGTTTGCTCAAAGGATTTCAGGCTTGGGCCAACGCTGATCTTCTGCTTCTGCCGTCATTCCGGCGCAAGCCGGAATCCATCTGGCATCTGAAAACTCACCATTCGAATCAAAATGGATCCCGGCGTTCGCCGGGATGACGACTTGAACAACCTTGTCCAAGACTTGGAAAATTGGCCCGATCCGCATCAATTCAAGCGCTCAGCTTACCGAATCAACCCATTCGCTGCATGGTTCGGGCCGCGCGCCAGGCCACCCACGCACTGGACAAGGGCAAGCGGGCCAACGCGTCGTGGCCGCTTCCCAGCACATCGCCGGACTTGTGCATTCGCTGGCAACGGTACTCATCCGCGCGCAGTTGCACGGCGGCATGAACGGTCAATCGACTGCGTTTTACCGCCTTCATGGCACGCGACAGAAAGGAAATCTGTTCGCGCAAGATCGCATCCCGAGCGGCCGATGGCTGGGCCAGTTCACTGCGTGAAAGCTGATGTCGCGCCAGCAGCTCCATGGGCAGCGGCAATCGGTCCTGCTGCAGGGCGTGATGCAATGCAAGCGCGTCACGCAAGGCCAGGGCCAGGCTGCGCGCCTCGATCCAGGCATCGGCATCCACTGCGGAATACAGTGCCTGCTGCATGGGGGCCCAGCACTCGGCAAATTGTCGATAGCGCGCAAGCAGGTCCTGGAATGTTGCCGCCGGAGCTGCCTCGCGCATGCTCATGGCTGCGCTCGCCGCCCTACCCCATTGTCCCGGGGAGATCGCGTCAAGGTCCGCGTTCCCGCCCAGCGTCTGCGTGAGTGGATGGCGGGCTGCTCCAGCTGCCAAGGCAGCCAACTCCTCGGCCCACCAGTTCAATTTGACCAGGGCGACGTCGCGTTCTGCGATATGCAGCGCAGCGTGGACGATCTCATGTTCGAGGCAGATGAGCGCGGCAATGCGCGGGCGCGAAGCGGCATCGGCAAACCGCAGCGCAAGCGCAAGCTCCGGCTCGGCTGCCGTCCATTTGTCGACATGACTGGAAAGGGCATCAGCAACCACGTGCTTACGCCAGGAGCAGGCAGGCTGGCAGGGCCGCCACGTCGTTGGCTATGGCGTCGGCACCCCAGCTGTGCGGATCGCCACCGTTGAGATAGCCCCAGGCCGCGGCAATGGTGCGCGTGCCCGCAGCGCGTCCGGCTTCGATGTCACGCAGATCGTCGCCGACGAACTGGGTCAGCAACGGATCGGCTTTCATCAATGCGCAGGCATGCAGAACCGGCGCCGGGTCCGGCTTGCGCACGCTCAAGGTATCGCCAGCCACCAATGCGGAACAGCGCCCCTTGAGGCCCAGTTGTTCGATGACCGGGGCGGCCAGCCAGCCCACCTTGTTGGTGACGATGCCCCACGGTATCCCGCGTGCCTCAAGTGATCGCAGCACCTCGTCGATGCCCTCATACAATCGCGTGGAAACATTGCCGCGCTCGGCGTAAAGGTGAAGGTAGCGTGGCAGCAATTCCTCGATGCGCTCTTCAGCGATTCGCGGAAGTCCGCAACGCAGGATCGCGCGGCCGCCCGTGGAGACCACGCGGCTGACGGCAATCGGATCCGGTTCGGGCTCGCCAATCTCGCGACTCAATGTGGACAACGCCGCAACCAGATCCGGAGCGGAATCAGCCAGGGTGCCATCCAGATCGAACAGAACGGCGCTGAACCCGCCAGCCGTGTTCATGCCGGCTTGCTGGCGCAAACCAGGTAGTTGACCGCAACCGATTCCGCGAGCCACGCCTTGCGCGTCACCGGGTTGTAGGCCATGCCGCGCACGTCATCCAGCACAAGCCCGGCTGCGCGCAGATCGGCCGCTAGTTCCGAAGGCTTGATGAACTGCGCGTAGTGGTGGGTGCCCTTGGGCAACAGGCGCATCACATACTCGGCGCCCACGATGGCAGCAGCAAACGCCTTCGGGGTCCGGTTCAGGGTCGACAGGAACAGCATTCCGCCGGGCTTCAACAAGTCGGCGCAGGCCCGGATGACGCTGCCCGAGTCCGGCACGTGTTCGAGCATCTCCATGCAGCACACCAGATCGAATTCCCCGGCATGGGCGTCCGCCAAGGCCTCCACGCTCATCTGGCGATAGTCGACTTCAAGTCCACTTTCCATCAGGTGCAGGCGCGCCACATCAAGTACGGCGCCGGCCATGTCGATGCCGGTTACCCGTGCTCCGGCCCGCGCCAGGGCCTCGCTCAACAGGCCACCCCCGCATCCCACATCGAGGGCGCGACTTCCCCGCAGTGCGATGCGTTGCGCGATCCAGGAAAAGCGCAAGGGATTCAGGTCATGCAGGGGCCTGGATTCGCCATCCGGGTCCCACCAGCGACTGGCCAAACGGTCGAAACGCTCGACCTCGCCCGCATCCACGTTGGGGCCAGGATTCGCACTCATGTCGAAGCAATCCGCGCCTGCCAGCGACGCGCCTTGGCGAGAATTTCCACAGTGTCGATATCGATCAGCCGTCGCTCGCGCAGCTTGCGCTCACCGCCGATCCAGACATCCGAAACCTGGTGGCGACTGGCCGCATAAATCAACTGCGAAATCACGTTGTACACCGGCTGGCTCTCGATCGTGTCGAGATCGACGGCGACAAGATCCGCCTGCTTGCCGACTTCGATCGAGCCGATGCGATCGGACCAACCCAACGCACGCGCCGAGCCTATCGTTGCCGCACGCAGCACACTCGCCGCATCCATGGCCGCCGCATCACCGGCGACCAGCTTTCCAACCAGGGCAGCCGAGCGCATCTCGCCGAACAGATCCAGATCGTTGTTGGACGCACAGCCATCGGTGCCCATGGCCAGATTCACGCCAGCGCGCCGGATCGCCTCGGCCGGACAGAATCCGCTGAGCAGCTTCATGTTGGATTCGACGTTGTGCACGATGGAAACGCCGTGCGTTGCGCAATCGGCAATTTCGCCCTCGGTCAATTGGGTCATGTGCACGGCGATCAGGCGCTCGTTGACCAGGCCCAACTGCTTGATGCGCGCAAACGGGCGCATGCCGAATTCCTTGAGGCTGTCGCGGATTTCATCGGCAGTCTCGTGCAGGTGCAGGTGCACCGGCAGGTCAAGCTGCCCGGACAGCATCTGGATGCGTTCAAAGCTCTCGTTGGATACGGTGTAGGGCGCATGCGGCGCGAAACTGGTGCCGACCAGCGCATCCCCGCGCAAATCGTCATGCACCGCCAGCGCCTTGTCGAAGTATTCGTCGCGGCTACTCGCCCAGGGCGTCGGAAACTCGATCACCGGCAGGCCAATAAGGGCGCGGAAGCCGAACTTGCGGTAGGTCGCCGCCTGCACGTCCGGGTAGAAATAGTTTTCGTTGCAGCAGGTGGTACCGCCACGGATCATCTCGGCGATTGCGAGTTCCACGCCGTCGCGCACGAACTCCGGCCCCATGACCTTGGCCTCCGCGGGCCACACATGATCCTTCAGCCAGGTCATGAACGGCACGTCGTCCGCCAGCCCGCGCATCAGTGTCATCGGGTTGTGCGTATGGGCGTTGACCAAGCCTGGAATCAACGCATGGCCAGCAAGTTCTACGCGCTCGCGCGGCGCGAACTTCTGGCGGGCTTCGGTGATCGGCAGCAGCGCCACGATGCGACCCGCGTCAACCACCACCGCATGATGGTCTAGCACCCGTGCATGCGGCTCGACCGGAATGAGCCAGCGCGCCTCGATGACGAGATCGACGATGGGCGCAGGGCTCATGCCTTCCTGCTTACTTGACGCGCCCGACATACTCACCGGTGCGGGTATCAACCTTGATGATCTCGTTCTGGTTCACGAACAGGGGAACGCGAACCACCGCCCCGGTTTCGAGCTTGGCCGGCTTGCCGCCGCCGCCCGAGGTATCGCCGCGCACGCCCGGATCGGTTTCGACAATCTGCAACTCGACGAAATTCGGCGGCGTCACGGTCAGCGGCGCGCCGTTCCACAGGGTAACGATGACCATCTCGTTGCCCTTGAGCCACTGCGCGGCATCGGCCAGCGCCTTTTCGTCGGCGGCGATCTGCTCATGCGTGGTCGGATGCATGAAATGCCAGAACTCGCCGTCGGAGTAGAGGAACTCCATGTCGGTATCGACCACGTCGGCGCTTTCGACCGAATCGGTCGACTTCATGGTCATTTCCACGGTGCGCCCGGTCTTCAAGTTGCGATACTTGACCCGGGTAAAGGCCTGGCCCTTGCCGGGCTTGATGAAATCGGTGTCGATGATGGTGCAGGGATAGCCATCGACGATGATCTTGAGGCCGTTCTTGACGTCGTTCATTCCATGCGTGGCCATGGAGTGCTCCTGATTGCTGGTGGAAAGGCTGCCGGTACAAAGCAGCTAGAATGGGAAGTTCATTGCCCGGGAGGCCCGGAACCGATCCGCCATGATACCTGCACGACCGCTTTTCTCCCATATTGGGCAAACCGCTTCACCGGGTTCGGGCCGGTCCTGGCAGGCGATCTGGCGCGACGCGATCATCGATCCACGCGAGTTGCTGCGCTTGCTCGGGCTTGAAGGACAAGCCGACGCCTTGCTGGCCGACGGCGATACGGGATTTCGCTTGCGCGTGCCGCGCGGATTCGTTGCCCGGATGCAATGGGGCGACGCGCGCGATCCCTTGCTGATGCAGGTGCTGCCTGCGGCCGCCGAACTGCTGGAAGCCCCGCACTACAGTTCGGACCCGGTGGGCGACATGGATGCCCGCGTGGGCACGGGCCTGCTGCACAAGTACGCCGGGCGTGCCCTGCTGATTGCAACCGGCTCCTGCGCCATCCACTGTCGCTATTGCTTCCGGCGGCACTTCCCGTATGCCGAGGAGACGGCCGCGAGCGGCCAATGGCGAGAAGCCATCGACTACCTGCGCAAATCGGCAGACGTCGATGAAGTCATCCTTTCCGGCGGTGACCCGCTGTCGTTGGCAACCCCGAAACTGGCCGAGCTGACCCGTGCGCTGGCGGAAATTCCGCATCTGCGCCGACTGCGCATCCACACGCGCCTGCCCATCGTCCTGCCGGAGCGCGTTGATGGCGAATTGCTGGACTGGCTGCAGACGATACCCCTGCC